>VOFC01005869.1_pt1 | contig 20826 bp, 30 predicted proteins | sample 5384161 | NCBI WGS metagenome assembly VOFC01 (sample SAMN12384722, study PRJNA508395) | human gut metagenome | isolation source: healthy gut B | host: Homo sapiens
GAATCTAGGGAGATGAAAATGGAATTTAAACATTATTCAGTCCTTTTGGACGAAACAATAGAACAACTAAATATTCGTCCGGATGGAAATATGTTGACGGAACGCTCGGAGGAGCAGGACATTCATACCAGATATGCAAAAGACTTTCGGATAAGGGAAGGCTTATCGGGATCGATCAGGATGCGGATGCGATAAAAGCAGCAGGGGAAAGACTTTCAGAGTTTAAGGACAGGGTGACTATCAAGAAGCAACCACAGCAATATGAAAAATGTAGTAAATGAGCTTGGGATAGATAAAGTAGACGGGATAGTACTCGACCTTGGAGTTTCGTCATTTCAGCTTGATACGCCAGAGAGAGGATTTACTTACAGAAGTGAGGATGCACCACTGGACATGAGAATGGATGACAGAAGTGCAGTCACAGCAAAAGATATAGTAAACGGATATACAGAGGCTGATCTCTACAGGATAATAACGAAGACAAATTCGCAAAAAATATTGCAAAACATATAGTAGCAGCAAGAAAAAGAGGCTGTTATAGAAACAACAGGACAATTAAACGATATAATAAAAGCTTCAATACCACAAAAGGTAAAGAGCAACCGGAGGACATCCGTCTAAAAAAAGAACATATCAGGCGATCAGAATAGAACTAAATCACGAACTTGATGTTTTAAAGGATAATCTGGATGATATGATAGAATTGTTAAATCCAGGTGGAAGAATATGCATTATTACATTCCATTCGCTTGAAGACCGAATCGTAAAATCTAATTTCAGAAAAAATGAAAATCCATGTACATGCCCATCAATTTTCCTGTGTGTGTTTGTGGAAAAAAATCAAAAAGGGCAGAGTCATCACAAGGAAGCCTATTTTACCGTCGGAAAAAGAACTCGGAGAAAATAGCAGATCTAAGAGTGCAAAACTCCGTGTGTTTGAGAAGATTGACGTTTAAAAGGAGCAGCTAGATGAGTAAAACAACATATTATATAAATGGCAATGCGGTAAGAGAAATAGGACAGCCACAACCTCAAAGAAGACCGCAAAAGACAAGGCGTGAGCTTGAGGAGGCCAGAAGAAGAAAAAAAATAGAAGAAATGCAGCAAGAAGAAACCGTGAAAAGAGCAATGGTAATGAACCGTGCTTATGTTGCATTTCTTACATTATGTGTTATCGCGTCAGCAGTGGCAGCGTTTTCACTTATAAGGATCAGATCAAATGTCACACAGCAGATGAAAGAGGTTGCCGCACTTGAAAGCAGGCTTGAGGATACGAGAGCAGATAATGATGCAAAGTACAAGCAGATAACTACATCAGTAGACTTGAATCATATAAGAGATGTTGCGATAAACCAGCTTGGAATGAAGTATGCTTCATCAGATCAGATCGTATATTATACAGTTGATAACAGCAATTACATGGATCAATATAATGATATTCCATAACTATCCTGGAATCAAACAGTTATGAAAATCTGTATGAATTCGATAAGGGGACAGAAATTTAAATTTTTGTAACAGGAGAATTATATTGGCAGCAAGAAAAAAACGTAGAATGGTTCCGAAACTGAACAGAAAGATGAAGAAAAAAGCTCCTGCTGTTGTTCGGAATAATCACGTGCATTTGTAGGACTTGTATTCAGACTTATGTATATAGAATATACAAGTGGAGATACATATACAAAAAAGGTGTTATCACTGCAGTCTTATGACAGTGTCAAACTTCCTTTTCAAAGAGGGAATATAGTAGATAAAAACAGGACAATACTTGCTACAAGTGTAGCTGTATACAATGTGATCCTGGATTGTTCGGTCATGACGAGCAAGGATGAATATGTTGAGCCGACTATTAATGCATTGACCCAGTGCTTTAGTGATCTTGACCGGGATAAACTTGAAGATTACGCACAAAACAGCAAAGATAATAAATATATAGTATTAAAGGAAAAATTATCATATGACGATATCCAGCCTTTTGTTGAGATGCAGGATGCGGTCGATGACTCTGGAAATAAAGTAAATCCAAACATAAAAGGTGTCTGGTTTGAAACAGAATATCAGAGAAAATATCCGCTTAGCACACTTGCCAGTGCAACAGTCGGATTTGTTTCAGATGGAAATGTTGGAACGGTAGGACTCGAGAAGTATTATGACAGTACATTAAATGGTGTCGATGGCAGGGAATACGGATATCTCAACTCAGATAATGCTATAGAAAAGACTGTAATTCCGGCAGAGAACGGAAAAAAAATCTGTACTGCTCGATAGATGCGAATGTCCAGACGATAGTGGAGAATAAGATAAAGGAATTTGCAGATACATATAAAAATAACGCAAGGACCGGAGATGGTGCGGAAGAAATCGCTGTTGTAATGATGAATCCGAACACTGGAGAAATAATCGCAATGGCGGATTATCCGACATTTGATTCAAATGATCCAAGGAATTTAAGCAGCTATGATCAGACAGATGATATGTCAGATGATGACAAGATGGATCTGCTCAACAGATTGTGGCAGAATTATTGTGTGACGGCAACATATGAACCGGGATCTGTACAGAAACCATTTACTGTAGCGGCCGGGCTTGAGACGGGAACGCTTACAACGGATATGACATTTTTCTGTGATGGATATGAAATGTTCGGAAATGAAAAAGTACGATGCGTAAACAGGGATGGTCATGGACTTGAAACTATCGAAGGCGCGCTTATGGATTCATGTAACGATGCACTGATGCAGATGTCATACCAAATAGGTGCAGAGAATTTTCTTGACTATCAGGCAGTATTCGGATTTGGACAAAAAACCGGAATAGACCTTCCGGGTGAGGCAAACACTGCATCGCTTATGTACACTCTCGATAACATAAAACCGGTGGATCTGGCTACAAACAGTTTTGGACAGAACTATAACTGTACGATGATACAGATGGTGTCGGCATTTTCATCACTTATAAATGGCGGAAATTATTATAAACCACACGTTGTTACAAAAATAACAGATGATAGTGGAAATACGGTAGAAAATATAGAACCTACACTTTTTAAAAAAGACAGTATCGCAGAATACAAGTGATACACTTAGAAATTATCTATATAATGTAGTGACTAACGGTACTGCAAAAACAGCAAAAAGTTGATGGTTATTCAATGGGTGGAAAAACAGGTACAGCACAGATGTATGATGATGAGACACATCTTCGAAAAAAGGGTGCATATCTGGTGTCATTTATGGGATTTGTGCCATATGATGATCCACAGCTTGTGATATATACAGTAATAAATCAGCCAAACGTGGAGGATGAGGCTCACAGTTCTTATGCGCAGAACATTACAAGAGAGATTTTAAAAGAAGTATTACCTTATATGAATATTTATCCGGATGAGGAGCAGACCGGGATCAACGCTGATCTTGATATTACCGGAAATAATCCTCCTATAGGAAACCAGACGACAGGAGAACCTGAGCAATAATTTACATTACGAAGCATAGCCTTTACAGCACGCTGTCATGCTTTTGTCTGAACAGAAACATAAATATTACATAATCCTGACATTTTATGCATAAATTTGTTGTAAGAAATGTCAGGATTTTTATATGGTTTTAAACAGCACCGGACACAGAAAGAAAACATGGGTATTGTTTATGATGCTCATTTTATGTATGGCAGGGCTTATGATCCGAATAGGGTATATAATGATATTCGAAAGCAGCTATTATGAAGGAAAGGCTAAAGAGATCCAGGAAAGAGAACGCATTATAAGTGGGATAAGGGGAGATATTTTAGACAGAAACGGCAACGTGATCGCTGTAAACGAGACTGCTTACAATATTTCAGTCATACATAATCAGATATCAGACGAAGAAAAAAGTAATAGAAGTTCTTTCTGGCGAACTGGGGATAGATGAAGAAAAAGTAAGAAAAAGGGTGGAGAAGGTTTCATCAATAGAAAAGATAAAAAAATAATGTATCGAAAGAAACTGGCGAAAAGATATTATCTTATAACTTAGATGGGGTTAAGGTTGATGAGTCAAGCATAAGATACTATCCAAATAATGAATTATTTTCAAAAAGTAATAGGCTTTGCCGGCTCTGATGGTCAAGGAGTTGTGGGACTGGAAACTGTGTACGATAAACTGCTTGCCGGGACTCCCCGGAAAAATCCTTACCACACGTGACGGAAGAGGTGTTGAGGTGGAAGGCTTTGAGAAAAAGCGGATCGCACCGGGAAAAGGAAAAAATCTTATAACAACACTTGATGTAAATATCCAGAAAGTCTGCATGGAAAAAGCAAAAGAGGCATATGAAGCAAATCGTGCGGATGGAGTGAGTATTATAGCGATGAATCCTAAAAATGGTGAGATATATGCAATGGTCGATTACCCGGAGTATGACCTTAATGATCCTTTTGAGGGGGAGGATTTAAACTCCATGTGGCGCAACAGCTGTGTGAGCGATACATATGAACCGGGATCGACTTTTAAAATAATAACGGCATCGATCGCACTTGAGGAAAATCTTGTAACCCTTGATGAGAAGTTTTATTGTCCGGGCTATATTGTTGTTGAAGACCGGCGTATAAGGTGTCATAAAACAGCAGGACATGGTTCTGAAAGCTTTGTGGAGGGGATACAAAACTCATGTAATCCGGTTTTTATAGATCTGGGGCTTAGAATCGGAAGTGACAGATACTATGATTATTTTAAGAAGTTTGGACTTCTTGATAAAACAGGTATAGATCTTCCCGGGGAGGCAGGCACTATAATGCATGAAAAGGACAAAATAGGGCAGGTTGAACTTGCGACCATAGCATTTGGACAATCGTTTCAGATCACACCGGTACAGCTTATGACAACAGTTTCATCACTTATAAATGGTGGAACGCGTATAGTTCCGCATATTGGAATGGCAGAAAGTGAGAATAACGGAAAAAAAAGTAAAATTTGAATACGAAAACAAAGAAGGAATATGCAGTGAAAAGACATCGCAGACGATGCGGATGCTGCTTGAAAGTGTTGTGTCTGAAGGCTCCGGAAAAAATGCAGCGGTTGAGGGGTATGAGATAGGTGGAAAAACGGCAACGTCACAGACGTTTCCGAGAAGTGATAATATATACATAGCATCATTCTTAGGGTTTTACCCTGCGGATGATCCCCAGATCATGTACCTTGTAAAAAATAAATAACCCAAAAGATGCATATTATGGAGGAACGATAGCAGCTCCTGTTGCAGCAGAATTATTTAAGGAGACAATACCGTATATATCGACCTTGCGAAATGATGATGAATAACGTATACTAAACTATAATGCAAATGCAGACATGGAGGAAAGAACATGAGCTTTGAAAAAAAAAAGTATTAGTTGTAGGAACCGGAAAAAGCGGTGTGGCAGCTACAGGATTATTATTAAAAGAAAAAGTACAGACAGTTTTATTCGACGCAGATAAAGAACTGGACACAAAAGAATTTTTTGAAAAAATCCTTCTTTGAATGGTGTTTCCCTTATTTTAGGGGATCTGTCAGATGAACAGATAAAGCAATTTGATATAGCAGTGCTTAGTCCGGGAGTCCCTACAGATATACCTATGGTGAACAGACTGCGTGATGCCGGAGTGAAAATATGGGGAGAGATAGAACTCGCATATGCATTTGGAAAAGGCCGGATAATAGCAATAACAGGAACAAACGGAAAGACAACAACTACAGCTTTGACAGGAGAAATAATGGCAGAGCATTATGATGATGTCAGAGTAGTCGGAAATATAGGAATACCATATACATCAATGGTTCAGGGAACTACGGAAGAGACTGTGACTGTCGCTGAGATATCAAGTTTCCAGCTTGAGACAATACATGAATTCAGGCCACATGTGTCTGCAATCTTAAATATCACACCTGATCATTTGAACAGACATCATACGATGGAAAATTATATAAAAGCAAAAAAAGAATATCACAAAAGAACCAGACAGCAGATGATTTCTGCGTATTAAATTATGAGGACGAAGTGCTTAGGACCTTTGCAGAAAAAATGTCCTGCGAAAGTTATATTTTTCAGCAGCAGACGGGTTCTTGACGAAGGATTTTATCTTGAAGGTGAAGAAATCATGTATGCACATGATAATAAGACGGACAGAGTCATTAATGTTAATGACCTCAATCTTCTTGGCAGACATAATTATGAGAATGTCATGGCTGCCTGTGCAATGTCAGTAAGCATTGGTGTACCTATGGATAAGATAGTAGAAGTGCTTAAAACTTTTAAAGCTGTAGAGCACAGGATAGAATATGTCACGGAAAAAAAGAGGCGTCAGATTCTATAACGATTCAAAGGGAACAAACCCGGATGCAGCAATTAAGGGAATTCAGGCAATGAACCGTCCGACACTTCTTATTGGCGGAGGTTATGATAAACAGTCTGAGTATGATGAATGGATAGAGGCATTTGACGGCAAGGTAAAAGAGCTTGTGCTTATAGGGCAGACGGCAGACAAAATCGAAGCGTGCGCAAAGAAACATGGGTTTAATAATGTAGTGAAAAAAGAAACATTTGAGGATGCAATAACATATTGCTATGACCATGCTGTATCGGGAGATGCAGTGCTTTTATCACCGGCTTGCGCCAGCTGGGGAATGTTCCCAAATTATGAGGAACGCGGACGTATCTTTAAAGGAAATAGTAAATGGATTAGAGGAGTAATGCATTTTGGCAAAGAAGGCGAAAAAAAAACAGCCGCTTATTTTGATTATAATCTGCTGTTCATTGTTATTTTTTTACTTTGCTTTGGTCTTGTCATGTTGTACAGTTCAAGTGCCTATACCTCAGCAAATAAGTATGGAGACAGTGCGTACTATTTAAAAACGGCAGATAAGAAATATTGCGATCGGTGCGGTGTTTATGTATCTGACTGCAAAGATTGACTATAGATTCTGGAAGAAATTTTATACATTTGCATATGTGGTTGCCTTTATGCTTTGTATACTTGTATATGTTTTGGGGAATAGGAACAGACTCACATGGATCATCAAGGTGGCTGGCACTTGGACCTATACAGTTCCAGCCGTCAGAAATAGCGAAGCTTGTTGTCATATTGTTTTTGGCTGTCCTTGTGGAAAAATTATCCAAAAACATGGGAAAAGTGGCAAGTCTTGTTGTGATAGGTGTGATATTGCTTCCGCTTGTCGGAATTGTGGCGGCAAGTAACTTAAGTACAGCAGTTATCATAATGGGTATTGGTGTCTGTATGCTTTTTTGTTGCAAGTCCAAAATATTCGCATTTTGTGATAATAGTCATTCTGGGTGTTGGGTTTGTTACAGTATTTATCATGTTTGCTGGTTACAGGGGAGACAGGATACAGGCATTTTTACATCCTGAGACAGCCGGAGATAAAGGGTACCAGACACTTATGGGATTGTATGCGATAGGCTCAGGAGGTCTTTTTGGAAAAGGGCTTGGAGAGCCTGCAGAAACTTGGAAACGTTCCGGAATCACAAAATGATATGATCTTTACTATTATATGTGAGGAGCTTGGATTGTTTGGAGCCATATGTCTTATGCTTTTATTTGTGCTTCTGATATGGAGAATGATGGTTATAGCAAACAATGCAAAGGATCTGTATGGTTCTTTGATCGTGGTAGGTGCAATGGCGCATATTGCGATCCAGGTGATATTAAATATAGCGGTAGTAACAAAGACAATACCAAATACTGGTGTAATACTTCCATTTATAAGCTATGGCGGAACATCGGTAATTTTTCTTATGGCGGAGATGGGACTTGTATTATCGGTATCAAAAGGCATAAAACTGGAAAATATATAGTTTTGTGAAGATACAAATTTTGTTGGAGACAGTATGATTAAGGAAAAGCGAAAAAAAGAAGAAAAAAGATTCCTGCATTTTCTGAAAATCTTATCTATTATAATAATTGTTTTAGCACTTCTTTTTCTTATTGCATTGAAGCTTTTTACTGTAAAACAGGTTGAAGTGGATGGAAATGTTTTATATGATGATGAAACTATAGAAAATGTTGTTTTAAATGATAAGTATTCATGGAATTCATTATATGTATTTGCAAAATACAGATTTAAAAGCCAGAGAGTATTCCATTTGTGGATACAATGGATATAACGCTTAAAAGCCCGCATAAATTACATATTAAAGTATATGAAAAAGGAATGCTTTTGGATACATATATATCCCCGGAATTGATGAAAATGCATATTTTGATAAGGACGGACTTGTGGTAGAAACTTCCTCCGATATTGTGGATGGTGTTCTAAAATAGATGGAATAAACTGCGATAAAGTGGTATTATATGAAAAGCTGCCGGTTGACGACAGCAGACTTAAGGAAATCCTTGAACTTACACAGGCACTGAAAAGAGAAGATCTGATCCCGGATTCCATTACTTACGGAGGAGAGGGAGAACCAGTTATCTCTTATGGAGGTCTGACTGTAAAAATGGGAGATACAAAACTTCTTACACAAAAAGATCAAGAGGCTTAAAGCTATACTCCCGTCTGTAAAAGACATGAGTGGAATACTACATTTAGAAGACTGGACGGAAGACAGCACAAATATTGTGTTTGATAAGACTGATTAATTGCAAAAAATCATATATTTTTATGTTGATTATTTCTAGAAATAATTATATTATAGAGTATATGAGTTTAAGATAATTGGTTTTTTATATAAATATAGGAAAGAAAGAGGAGGAAGAACCTTGCTTGAAATAAAGACTACAGAGGCAGATGCCAGCGCAAAAATTATTGTTATCGGTGTTGGCGGAGCTGGAAACAATGCAGTTAACCGAATGATCGATGAAAATATAGGTGGAGTAGAATTTATCGGGATCAATACTGATAAACAGGCGTTACAGCTTTGTAAAAGCTCCTACATTGATACAGATAGGTGAGAAACTTACAAAAGGACTTGGTGCCGGTGCACAGCCTGAGATCGGGGCAAAAAGCGGCTGAGGAAAGTGCAGAGGAACTTTCAGCAGCTGTAAAAGGTGCAGATATGGTATTCGTCACATGTGGTATGGGTGGTGGAACCGGTACAGGTGCCGCACCAGTCGTTGCCAAGATCGCAAGAGAGCAGGGAATCTTAACGGTAGGTGTTGTTACAAAACCTTTCAAATTTGAAGCAAAACAGCGTATGATAAACGCTATATCAGGTATCGACAGATTAAAAGAAAATGTAGATACTCTTATTGTTATACCGAATGACAAGCTTTTTAGAGATCGTAGACAGACGTACTACAATGCCGGATGCATTGAAGAAGGCAGATGAAGTATTACAGCAGGCAGTACAGGGAATCACAGACCTTATCAATTTACCTGCACTCATTAACCTTGACTTTGCAGACGTTCAGACAGTTATGAAGGACAAGGGTATGGCACATATCGGAATCGGTAATGCCAAGGGTGATGAGAAAGCTATCGAGGCTGTTAAGCTTGCGGTTGCATCTCCACTTTTAGAGACTACTATAAATGGTGCTACACACGTTATCATCAACATTTCAGGTGATATTTCACTTATGGACGCAAACGATGCCGCAAGTTATGTCCAGGATCTTGCAGGAGATAATGCAAACATTATCTTCGGTGCTAAATACGATGAGTCTATGACAGACGAGGCAACAATTACAGTAATTGCCACAGGACTTGAGGATGTAAATGCACCAGCTCCGGCACCGGCTCCAGCTGCATCAAACGTTGCATCATCTATGGCAGGACGTATGGTATATCCTAATTCAAATGCACAGAGAACTACTACACAGTTATGGGAGCAGGAAATACTTCGTTTTCAGGGTTACATACAACAACCCACACTACACAAAATAATGCTCCTGCACATACATTTACAGGAATCCAGAAACCACGCCAGCCGGAAAGCACTGTTAAGCCGGTAGAGATCAATATTCCGGATTTCCTTAAAAATTCTAAGAGATAATATTTACAGAATCTTATCGACGTTATATATCATTAATGCACCTCACTTTCAGTTATACTTTTAAGAGAAAGTGAGGTGTAAATTATCTATGCGTTTTATCTGGATCTTTTTCTGATAAGAACAACGCTGACAAATTGCTTAATTCTTTTATCAACATTTTACATATTAAAAATTCCATTATCAAATAAAAAATAAAGATAGTCGTTGCTGCGGTATCCGGGGCACTGATAAGTGCAGTAATACTCATTGTCTCAGGAAATTATAATTTATATAGATTTTTGACACTGTTTTTTATAGGTCCGGGTATGATATATACGTTGTGCGGGACGCGAAAAGAACTTTAAATATATGGATCGTGGCAGTGATTTCAACGTTTCTTACCGGAGGTGCAGTATGTGCCATAGATCAGGTTACCGGCAGGGAAGCATTTTCAAACATCATAATATCATTTGTGATAGGCATTATTTTCTTGAATATAATGTATTCTGAATGCAAAGCAGAATAGAAATTATTATACTGTGACGGTTATATCGCAAAATAACAGCATAGAGGTGAAGGGGCTGTATGATTCGGGAAATGTACTTTGTGCAGGCAGAAACAGGGAGCCGGTGCACATAGCATCCGACAAGGTGTTTTCTATTTTGACAGAAAAAAAAAGACAGTATCATGGTGCCATATAAAAGCCTAGGAAATGAGGATGGGATAATAGAGGTATACAGATTCGACTGTATGCAGATAAAAAATGGATATAGCAGGATTGAGTTTCATGATGTTCTGATAGGAAAAGCTTCAACAAGTCTGTTGAAAAATGTAGCATACGATATAATTTTTGAATGAAGCTGTTTTTTCTGATACAAAGGGTATGGAAGATTTTTCTGGGAAAGGATGATAAGCCAGAAGAGATATTTTACATAGGAGGAGCGGAGGTGCTGCCGCCGCCACTCAAAAATGACGAGGAAAAAAGTGCACTTATGGCACTCGCCGACAGAAACGATAATATGACATTTGAGAGTGCAAAGGGAACTTTTGATATCACATAATTTACGGCTTGTTGTATATCTGGCAAAAAAATTTGAAAATACCGGTGTATGTGTTGAAGATCTGATCTCTATAGGCACGATCGGGCTTATAAAGGGAATAAATACATTTAATCCCGACAAAAAAATAAAGCTTGCGACATATGCTTCAAGATGCATAGAAAATGAAATACTTATGTATCTGCGGAGAAACAGCAGGACAAAGCTCGAGGTATCGTTCGATGAACCGCTCAATATGGACTGGGACGGAAATGAACTCCTTCTGTCTGATATTCTGGGAACCGATGAGGACATCATATACAAAGATATAGAGACAGAGGCAGAGATCACTTTATTAAAATCTGCGATGAAAGTATTAGATGACCGGGAAAGACAGATAATAGAGCTCAGGTTTGGGATAAACAGCCGTGAAAACAAGGAACTTACGCAGAAGGAGGTTGCGGATATTCTGGGAATATCGCAGTCATATATATCGAGACTTGAGAAAAAGATCATGGTAAGGCTGCGGAAAGAAATGCAAAAATTAGCGTAGCTAATGTATAGGAAATATGATATACTTATTTCATAAAAAAATAAGGAGATGATCATATGGTATTGGAGTTTATCCGGGGCTGACAGAGAAGTTACAGGAAGCTGTCATTACATTACATTTGGGGAGACGCATATACTTATCGATTGTGGAATGGAGCAGGGACCTGATCTGTACGTTAATCAGGAAATACCGGTCAATCCATCGCTGATTGATTACGTGTTTGTTACTCATGCACACATAGATCATTCAGGACTTTTACCGCTTTTGTATAATCATGGTTTCAGGGGAACTATATTTGCTACAAAGGCGACAACGGATCTTTGTAATATAATGCTTAAGGATTCTGCTCATATACAGGAGTTTGAGGCGGAATGGAGAAACCGTAAAGCAAGACGTGCTGGAAAGCCTGAGATCACACCAATGTATGATGTGGAGGATGCAGCGAATGTTATGCAGCATTTTACACCATGTGATTATAATTGTGTGTATGAAATCTGTCCAGGACTTAAAGTACGTTTCGTAGATGCAGGACATCTGCTTGGATCTTCATCCATTGAAATGTGGGTGACAGAAGAAAATGTCACAAAAAAAAATACTGTTTTCGGGTGATATCGGAAATCATAACAGACCGCTTATAAAAACCCGCAGTATGTGGAAGAGGCGGACTATGTTGTGATGGAGTCTACATATGGAAACAGGGTGCATGACACTCCGCCAGATTATGCGGTTGAGCTGGCAAAGGTTATGAATGCCACATTTACAAGGGGGGGAAATCTTGTGATCCCGGCATTTTCAGTAGGACGTACACAGGAAATGCTTTACTTTATGCGGCGCATAAAACAGAAGATCTGCTCCCCGGAATATAGAAACTTTGAAGTTTATATAGACAGTCCGCTGGCTGTTGAGGCTACGAATATATTTCATGAAAATGTTTCGGACTGCTTCGATGATGAGGCAAGGTCACTTATAGATCAGGGAATAAACCCTATTAAATTTCCGGGACTTAAAGTGGCTGTATCATCTGATGAATCAAAGATGATAAATTTCAATCCAAACTCAAAGGTGATAATTTCCGCATCCGGAATGTGAGGCCGGCCGGATAAGGCATCATCTGAAGCATAATTTGTGGCGAAGTGATTCAACGATATTATTTGTAGGATATCAGGTTCCGGGAACTTTAGGCTTTGCGCTTTTAAATGGAGCACAAAAGGTAAAGCTTTTCGGTGAGGAGATCAATGTCAAAGCAGATATAGTAAATCTTCCGGGAATCAGTGGACACGCAGATAAAAACCAGCTTATAGACTGGCTGGCAGCGGTTAAGACTAAAACCGGAGCATGTATTTATAGTTCATGGCGAGGAGAGCACCGCAGAATCGTTTGCAGGCCTTGTCAATGAAGAATTCGGCTATGATGCGGTGGCGCCATATAGTGGGGATGCATACGATCTTATCACAAATAAAAAGATCGCAGATGGTTCGAGACTGCTCGTTGAGAAGAAGGCTGCAAAGGCACAGAGCAAGAATTCAACAGTCTATGAAAGACTGATCGCAGCTGGACAGCGCCTTGTTGCGGTTATACAGAAATGTCAGGGGAATGGCAAATAAGGATCTTGGCAAACTTGCAGATCAGATAAATGCATTGTGTGATAAATGGGACAAAAATTAAGTCAGAAAATATTTTATATAGTGTTTTAGTGGAAACCGCACAATACCGGATGTACAGCTGTACATCCGGTATTGTGCGGTTTTGGATTGATATTATAAAGTTTTTAAGATCTGCAAAACTCCGTTTTCCCAGTAAGGAGGACATATATGTTTTGCAGCTTCTATTACTTCAGGGGCGGGCATTTGATACAGCATAACTTGTTCCTGCATTTTTTAACATTTCTATATCATTGAGATTGTCGCCAAAGCAGCATACCTCATCGGGGAGGATATTGTATTTATCCATTATATATGAAATCGCTGTCCATTTGTTTACACCTGTTGCATTGCAGTCAACCCATTCTTTTCCGGCACATGCGATATGAGCCTGGTTTTTCCAGAATGGGATAAAATGGGGGCTGCACATTTCTTCACATAAAGATGGATGATATATTGTGAATTTTATTATATCATCTGCTTTTTAGTTTAGTTAAATCATCGATTTCACGCATGTCAAATCCATATGAATCCCGTAATCGGTGAAATATAGGGCTTCCACCATCTTCTGCATAGCAAAAATCAGGAGCTGCGACAAAATAATCGCAGGCCGGAAGCTCATCACGCACCATTTTACACATGGACTTCCATATATCCTCTTTCATAGGATAAGTTTTTAAAATTTCTGAAGGTGTCCTGACAACGGTACCACCATCTGTTACATAAAGTAATTTATCTTTTATTGGTGCAAATAGCTTGCGCTCACTTGAAAATTGACGGCCGGAGCATACGACAAAAATTATATTCCGGTCTATGAGCTGATCTATTACGGACGTGTACTCAGGATCGATGAGCAGAGTGCCGTCTTTTACAAGAGTACCATCAATATCAGTTGCAATTAATTTAATCATTTTTTCCCCTTAAGATTTTTTACATATCAATTATATATTGTTTTTGCGGCAGATGCAAACTTAAGTTAATGTTCGACGCACTTTAAATGGGCTGTAATCGTTGCTGGTCACACTGTTAGGTGTGAACAGTAACAGAATACAAAAAACATTACGATTATTTTACTGAACACTGATTGTGAGCTTTACCTTGCAGCTATAATATCTATTCTTAGATGCAGCGCAAAAGAAAGGAACAATTAAAATGTCACATATAAAATTGAACAATATCTGTAAATCATATCAGGGAAGCGGACTTGCGGTATCTGATTTCAATCTTGATATAGATGGAAAAGAATTTATTGTGTTTGTAGGTCCTTCGGGATGTGGAAAATCAACGGTGCTTAGAATGATAGCCGGACTTGAGGAAATCACAAGCGGGGAATTATGGATGGACGGAAAACTTATGAACTATGAAAGTCCGGGAGCAAGAAATGTTTCAATGGTATTTCAAAATTATGCATTATATCCGCATAATGTCGATATACGATAATCTCGCATTTTCTCTAGTGATACGAAAAATCCCCAAAAAGGAAATAAAAAATGCAGTAATGGAAACTGCAAAAATGCTTGGGATAGATAATCTGCTCGACAGAAAGCCAGCACAGCTTTCAGGAGGTCAGAGGCAGAGAGTGGCAATAGGGAGTGCGATTTTTAAGAAAAACCGAATGCATTTTTAATGGATGAACCATTATCCAATCTTGACGCTAAGATGAGGACACAGATGAGAAGCGAAATAGCGTCTTTGTACAACAGATTTGATACGACTTTTATATATGTAACACATGATCAGACCGAGGCTATGACACTTGGAACACGTATCGTTGTATTAAAAGAGGGGGTTATCCAGCAGATAGATACACCGAAAAATCTGTATGAGCATCCGGCAAGTAAATTTGTTGCAGGATTTATCGGTTCCCCATCAATGAATTTTATAAATGTAAGGGTAAGCCCTGACTGCTCATCGGTTTCGCTTCAGACAAGCGATATAGAATTTCATTTTGGAGAGAACTACAAAGAAGAGTTGAAAAAAATCAGGCTATGCCGGAAAAAACGTGATCATGGGAATAAGACCAAATGATATTTATACAGAAGATAAGACATCGGAACCGCATGCTGATATGAGCAGACCTTTTAGTGTTGACGTGGTTTCAACGGAGCTTCTGGGTGCAAGCCAGCTTATATATTTTTTGCTGGATGGATTAAAGTGTGTGGCTGATGTCGCAGCTGAAGCCATACCGGAAAAAGGGAAAAAAATAAATCTGTGTATAAATATGGAAAAAATACATCTGTTTGATGTGGATACAGAAGAAACTATTATTGGATGAAAAAGAGGTTGTAAAGATGAAAAATATAAAATTTCAATGCGCAATATCAGCCCATATGTATATCTTGTGCCAAGCTTATTAATATTTGGAATATTTTTTATTCTATCCGTTTTTAAGACCATATATTTAAGTCTTTATAAAACAAATAAGATGGGACAGGCAAGATTATTTGTAGGATTTGGAAACTATAAAGATCTTCTGACGTCACCATCATTTTATAACAGTCTTATTGTGACTGTCGAATTTGTGGCAATCGTTGTTATTGGAAGCGTGCTGCTTGGTCTTATAGGCGCTCTTTTTGTGTAATAAGGCATTTCCGGGGATCAGGATCTTTTCTACGGCTTTATGCACTTCCTATGGCTATAGCATCAAGCTCTGCTGCCATGATATTTAAGATAATGCTAGATCCGACTATCGGTATCGTAAATAAGCTTCTAAAGCTTGATATAAACTGGATACAGGATCCGAAGTACGCACTTATAAGCGTTGCGGTGCTTACTGCGTGGCTGAACAGTGGAATAAACTTTTTGTATTTTTTTCAGCAGGACTTAGCAATATCGATGAGTCGATTTATGAGAGGGCAGCAGTTGATGGGGCAAATGGGATCCAGATGTTTTTTAAACTTACGCTTCGGGGTTAAGCCCAATATTGTTTTATACGGTGGTAGTAAATATAATCCAGGCTTTCCAGTCGTTCGGACAGGTAAAAAATACTTACTCAGGGAGGTCCGGGAGAGAGTACAAATCTGATCGTATATTCAATATACAGGGATGCATTTTTTAATTATCGTTTCGGAAGTGCAGCGGCACAGTCAGTTATACTTTTTCTGATCATCATGGCTCTTACACTTGTAATGTTTAAGATTGAAAAGAAGGGAGTATCGTACTAATGAGTGATGTGGCAGTAAAAATAAAAAAGGGAACAGAAATTGAGCTAAACCCAGAGGAATTAAGAAAACTTCATGAAGCTATGAGCGCACCGGGGAAAAGAAAAAGGGGTATAAGAAAAGTGTTTCTTATAAGTGCCAATATTGTTGTAGCGCTTCTTATACTTCTGCCTCTTTTGTATGCAGTAAGTATAGCGTTTATGCCATCATCGGATCTATATACAATGGGAATGAATCTGATTCCAACGCATCCGACACTTGATAATTTTAAAGAAGCACTGACAAAGGTTCCGCTTATAAGATTTGTTGTCAATTCGTTTCTGGTTGCAGGGCTTATTACGGTAGGACAGGTAATATCATGCTCTTTGGCAGCATTTTCGTTTTCATTTCTCGATTTTAAAGGGAAAAATGTACTTTTTATGCTTGTAATGGCAACGATGATGATTCCGGGAGAGGCAACGATCATTTCAAATTATCTGACAGTAAGCAGCTGGGGATGGCTTGATTCTTATCAGGTACTTATCATCCCATATCTTACATCAGCAATGGGAATTTTCCTGTTCAGGCAGTTTTACATGAGCTTTCCGAAAGCATTGTATGAGGCAGCGATGCTTGATGGCTGTTCAAACATACGGTTTATTCTTACTATACTTATGCCGCTGACAAAATCCGGCATAGGAGCTATGGTGGTTTATACATTTATAAATGCATGGAATATGTATATGTGGCCGTTGCTTGTAAATGGCTCAAACGAAATGAGGACAGTACAGATAGGTATAAGTATGTTAAATAGTATAGATGCACAGTCGATCACTATGATGATCGCAGGTGTTGTAATGATAATAATTCCGTCAATATCTATTTTTATAATAGGACAAAAAGCAGTTGATACGTGGAATGTTCTCCGGAGCTGTAAAAGGTTAAGGAGTTTACATTATATATTTACATCTCAGAAGAGAAAAGAACAAAGAAAGAAAAAGGAGAAAAAAGAGATGAAAAGAAATTGGTTTCTGTAGTACTTACTGCAGCAATGACCGCAACATTATTTGCAGGATGTGGAAGCTCTGCCGCTGATCCGGCAGATACATCAAAGAGTGATGCAAATGCAAGCCAGGCAGCAGAGGCTGCAAAGGTGGATGATTCCAAATTAGATGGAACAACCATTACATTCTGGCATTCAATGGGAGGCGTAAACGGGGAAGCACTCCAGACTCTTGTTGACAAATTTAATAGTGAAAATGAATATGGAATAACAGTAGATGCGCAGTATCAGGGAGAATATGATGATACGATCAATAAATTAAAGAGTGCCCAGATCGGAAAATATGGGTGCTGATCTTGTACAGATATATGATATAGGAACAAGATTTATGATAGATTCGGGATGGGTAATACCGATGCAGCAGCTTATAGATGCAGATGGTTATGATATAAGCAAGATAGAGCCAAACATTGCAGCATACTATACAGTAGATGACACACTGTATTCAATGCCTTTTAACTCATCAACACCTATTTTATATTACAACAAAGATATGTTTGACAAAGCAGGCATCACTGAAGTACCTACATCATTGGAGGGAATGAAGGATATAGCTGATGACCTTACGTCAAAAGGTGGTGCAGGAGAGGCAATTTCCCTTGGAATGTATGGATGGTTTTTTGAGCAGTTTACACGCAAGCAGGGAGCTGCTTATGTAAACAATGGAAACGGAAGAGATGACGTGGCAACTGCTGTAGATTTTGATAAGAATGGATCTGCACTTGAAACACTTTCTGTATGGAAGGATTTAAACCAGGCCGGTGTTGCACCAAATGTAGGAAGAGGAAGTGATTCAGGTCTTTCTGATTTTACAGCAGGTAAATCAGCAATGACACTTGGCTCAACAGCATCATTGAAACAGATCTTACAGGATGTAAACGGAAGCTTTGAAGTTGGAACAGCTTATTTCCCAAGTGTAAAAGCTGATGACAAAGGAGGAGTTTCAATAGGTGGAGCATCTCTTTGGGCACTCAACAATAACGATGATGTAAAAGCAGCAGCGACATGGAAATTTGTACAGTTTTTAGTATCAGCAGAGTCACAGGCATACTGGAATGCACAGACAGGATATTTCCCTGTCACAACGGGAGGCAGCAAACGAGGATGTTTATAAAAAAGAACATGGAGCAGTATCCACAGTTCCAGACAGCAATTGACCAGCTTCATGATTCAGCTCCTGAATATGCGGGTGCGCTGCTTTCGGTTTTTCCAGAGGCAAGACAGATCGTAGAGACAGAAATAGAGAATATGATAAATGATAAGCAGACACCGCAGGAAGCAGTTGACCAGATGGCAGACCAGATCAACAAAGCCATTGAGGACTACAATACATTAAATGAATAAAAAACAGCATTGAGCTTTGGCGTAAACCGGAAAATCATGGATTTTCCGGTTTTTTGCTGTGAAGAAATTTATTGAAAAAAAAATATGTGGATAACGTATGATAAAAGTATTAAATAATTTAGAAGATAATAGGAGCGTATATGGTAGATCAGAATACATTCATAGAAACAGTGCAGAGCGTATCACAGATAATCCGTACATCGGCGGATCCAATAGGGAGAGAAGAGATAATGTCCTATTTTAAGGATATGGATCTTAATAAGGCACAGGAGGATCTTATATTTGATTTCCTGTTAAATCATCATGACGAGCCGGAAAACGGATATGAGGATGTTGAAACAGAGAATACAGATGAGGTGTCTGAAAAAAATACTGATATTATTTATTCAGAGGGAGAACCTATAGGACAAAAAAAAGGATACAGCTTCCGATGAAAATGATGATGGATTTGATGAGGATAGTTTGATTCGGATTCACCGATGTTTAAGATGTATCTTGAAGAATTAGATGAAATCCCGGAGTACTCAAAGGAGGAGCAGGATGAACTGTACAAAAAACTTTTAAATGGTGACGAGAGTGTCATACACACAATTTCAAACGTGTGGCTTAAATCAGTACTTGATATGGCAAAGAAGCTTGCGGTCACTAAAGAAGGGTTTGAGGATGTTGTGCAGGAAGGAAATATGGCACTGTTTATGCACCTTACCGAGCTTTGTGGTGCAGGAGAAAATGAAAATATAGAGGATGAAATATTAGAAGTTATAGAAGCCACAATGAAAGAATGCATCCGTGATCAGACAGGGGAGAGCGAGAATGAAAATGCCATGGTAGGTAAAGTTTCACTTGTAAGCCGGGCGGTGGAACATCTAAAATCCCAAAACGGAACAGATCCTTCGGCTCAGGAGCTTTCAGAATATACAAGTGTTCCGGCAGATGAACTTTCAAGTATTCTCGAGCTATTAAAAAGGCAACACAAAAGGATGATAAAAAGCGTAGGAAATAGTTTGGTTATGAAAGAAAAAAGATTTTTAATATCATACAGATTGGGGATAAAAGTAATACAATAAGCCGCTTTTTGATATATTTATAACGATCACGATCGTGTCTAATATATTGGTTACATTTTTGATGACATTTAAAGAACTTGCATTTTTGTTTCCGTTATTTAAAGCAATAGAGTATGTCACAGCAGGGATTTTCTGTGTGGAATATGCAGTCCGTATATGGACTGCAGAATTTTATATCCCGGAATGAGAAAAATCAAAGCCAGATATAAATTTCTGGTCTCATTCGACGGAATAGTGGATCTTCTTACTATTGTTCCCGTATTTTTCCTTTCGGGCTTTGTTATATTCAGAATGCTTCGGGTAGCAAGGATTTTTCACCTTTTCAGGCTGAATGCAAAATATGATTCGTTTAATGTTATAACGACAGTTCTGTTTGAAAAGAGAAACCAGATCATATCATCTGTATTTATAGTGCTCATACTTATGCTGGCAAGCAGTCTTTGTATGTATAGCGTGGAACATGAGGCGCAGCCGGAAGTTTTTAAGAATGCATTCAGTGGAATATGGTGGAGTATGTCTACTCTTCTTACCGTAGGATATGGTGATATTTATCCGGTTACGACGCTTGGCAGAGTGATGGCGATATGTATAGCATATCTTGGTGTGGGGTGCGGTAGCTATACCGACAGGTATCATAAGCGCAGGATTTGTTGAACAATATCAGAGAAAAAGCAATATTTTAAATATCCGTCAGGCTGATATAAAAGAGATAGCAGAGATATTTGTAGAAAAAGATATGCAGGAAAGACAATAGAGGAGCTAGAAGAATCTGATCAGGTGTCAATATTTCTTATATTACGGGATGATTTGTCAATACTCCCACAGAAAGATACTATATTGAAATTGCATGATATAATCGTGATACGGGGAAAAAATAAAGGTTACTGATCGAACGCAGTTACTGTTCAGACGCAAGCTTGACACTGTGCTGTCAAGCTATGCGCCATAGTGCTGATCATAAAGTGATTACAGCCCTGCCTCGTAGAGGCACTTTAAATGGGCTGTAATCGTTGCTGGTCACACTGTTAGGTGTGAACAGTAA
>VOFC01004403.1_pt1 | contig 20824 bp, 43 predicted proteins | sample 5384161 | NCBI WGS metagenome assembly VOFC01 (sample SAMN12384722, study PRJNA508395) | human gut metagenome | isolation source: healthy gut B | host: Homo sapiens
AGAGGTGATTACTATGTATTTGTCAATCAATATGTCAAGTTTACAAATGATTAACATGCAGGACAATTTTATACAGCTTAATTACTTTTTTTATCATACATTAATAACAGGATAGGATTAGTCTTATCTTGTTTTTTAGTGTAAATAAAATAGAAGGAGTGAAAGAAGAAAAATGGATAAGAAGAAGCAACTACTATTATCAATCGGACTTGTCTTAATACTAGTTCTAATGATAGTAGGAATCAGTTATGCAGCTTTTAAGTTTGTAGGACTAGGTAAGAAACTTAATACTATTACAACAGGAGCCATAACAATGGAGTATGAAGAATCTACTAATATTATTAGTATGACAGGAGCTCTACCAACTACTGATGCCACTGGGAAAAGTTAGATTAACAGAAGGAGAATACTTTGATTTTACTATTAAAAGTAATATTCAAGGAAATGCTAATATCAACTGGGAAATAGCAGCAGAAGATATAACAGCATCATCAGCTAAAAAAGATGAATGGTAAAAATATAAAACTTTATTTAACAAATTAGATAGTGCTAAGAAACACAGGTAATGGCACCTAAAGTATATAATGCTAGTACATCAGCAAATACAAAGACAGGAAGACCATCAGGAGTAATGAGTCTAGCAACAGGAACAATGAGTACAAGTGAGACAACAAACTATCGTCTTAGAATGTATGTAGATGAAGACTATAATCCCCAAGGAGATGGAGGAGGTTTATCATTTAGTATTAAGATAAATGCATATGGAAAAGTAAAAAGAAGCCCAACAGGTAGTAAGATAAAAAGCTTATATGACACAAGATGATTTGATAATGATAACTATCCAGATCAACAGATCTTTCATACTGATGCGTACGAGTCAAAAAATAACTACTATTATACAAAAAATGATAACACAGTACCAGCAACAGCTACAGAAAGTTGGGATATATCAGAAGCGCAAGATGGTTCAGTAATGGCATATGTAGAAGATGATGGAACTGGTAATAGTACATATAAAGTTGACAATAGGAGGAAAAGGTGGAATAATTGCAAATGAAAGTATGGTTGAATATTTTTTACTTTAAGTTTTTGATGAAAAATGACATCAATAGATTTGTCAGCCTTAGATACATCAGAAGTGACAAATATGGGTTCTATGTTTTGCTGGATGTAGCAGTTTAACAAGTCTAGATGTAAGTAAGTTTGATACATCAAAAATAACAGATATGATATGTTTTCTATGTTTTTCTAGATGTAGCAATTTTTCAATAGATGATATGTTTAACAAATGTAGTTTTAACAAATCTAAATGTAAACTTTGATGAGTACTATGTTTTTTGAATGTAGCAGTTTAACAAGTCTAGATGTAAGTAATTTTGATACCTCAAATGTAATTAAAATATGACATAAAAAATTGGTAAAATGTTTTGTAAACTGTCCTGCATGGAATACTCCATATGTCTCATACGAAGCGAATCTTAGATGTGATGAGATTAATGAAATGGAGACAAGTTGTTAATGAAGTATTAGAAAATACAGAACATCAAGTAAGAGATCAAGTAAAAACAAGGTGGTGGAAGCGGATGAATTATAGAAAATGTTTAATTAGTGATTTAAGAGAAAATTTAGATAATGGTAGTATAACTAGTGAAGAACTATTTAGGGAAGCAGTTAGTCTTGCTAATAAGTATCAAGAACCTTATAACTGTTTTGTAACTATCTGTGATAAGTTTAAGATGAAGAAAAGAACTACTCCACTAGCAGGTATACCTTATGCTTTGAAAGATAATATTTCTACTAGTAATATTTTAACAACAGCATCTAGTAACATCTTAAAAAACTATGTACCGGTCTATGATGCGACAGTTTATAAGGAAATTGAAGAATGCTGGAGCAGTATTGAAGTTGGAAAAACTGTTCTAGATAGACTTGCTATGGGAGGAACTGGAACAACCGGACATACTGGAATAGAAATCCTTATGATAAGACAAAGAAATTGATTGGATCTAGTGCAGGAAGTGCTGCTGGTTGCTCTTGGAATAGTTCCTTTTGCCATTGGAAGTGATACTGGTGACTCTATTAGAAAACCAGCTGCCTTTGGAGGGAAGTAGTTGGATATAAACATATGGTTTAATATCTCGGTATGGTTTATTTGCTTTTTGCTTCAAGTCTTGATCATGTTGGTTGTTTTTGCAAGAAGTGTTAAAAGATGTCGCTTTTGTTACTAATACTATTAAAGGATATGATTCTCATGATATGACTACTTATCAAGATAGTGATGATTTACTATCTGGTATCGATGAACCATTAGCAGGTAAAAAAAGTTATTTATATCAAAGAAATAGTAGATAGAAGCTTATATAAAGACGATGATGAACTAATGCAAGTATTAGATAACATTCACTACTTGAAAGATTAAAACTAGAGGGCAAATAACAAGTATCCATTGATAAGCATTAGAAGCGATATATCCCTACTTATATGACAATATCTTGTGCTGAAGCGACTAATAATAATTCTAACTTAACAGGAATCGCTTTTGGAAATAGAATAGCTAAAGATGATGTTAATAGTCTAATAACCGCTACTAGAACAGAAGGCTTATCAGAACTTATTAAAAGACGTTTTTGTCCTAGGTAGTTATATTTACAAAATCAAGAGAAACTTTTATCTAAATGCTTGTAGAGTTAGAAGATTATTAGTAGATAAATTAACAAATCTTTTTAAAAGAATATGATAGCTTAATCTTACCTTTGTAGTGGGTGACCTGCTCTAAGTTTGATGATGATAGTGATAAAGCTAAGTGGTAAACCCACCTATTAAAACCATATGGCACTAGGTAACTTCGGAGAGTTATCAATTACTATCCCGTCTGGTTTGTAACAATCGTCCAATTATACTAACTTACCATGAAAAAAAGAAGATAAGAAGTATTAAAACATTATAACAGACAGAAAAAACCAGTCTCAAAGCGACAACAGAGTGAAGAGAATAATGTAGTTATTGACTTAACACCGTGAATTAGATACGTTATCTAAAAAACTTTCAAGCAGTGAAATAGTTATACTAAGATTCTCAATATTCTACTGATGCCACAGAAAAGGTAAGATTAATTGAAGGAGTACTTTGATTTTACTTTATCGGTATTAACAATTGAACAGAAAACATCAATCAGAGATAGCAGAAGAAGTAACAACAGCATCTAGAAAGATAGATGGTAACATATAAAACTATATTTAACAAGTTCTAGGAAAGAGTCTATGAACATTGTGGAGAAAGTAGCTAGTCACGACACTTAGTACGGATACTAGTAGTTTAATTGTTTTAATGGGTGGAATCTTTGCTAAGAAAACATTAACATCTTATGCTTTATTAGAAAATAGTGAAGCCCTAATTAAAATTAGTTACTAGTACAGGTAATGTTGTGTCCGATAGAGTAAGAAGTCTTTTGACTGACTTAGAAAGGTAATGAAGCTATTTCATTAGTACCTTTCTATGGAACAGATGATAATGGTAATAAATATACCGTATATTGTCTTGAGAAAGTAAGATTTTGCTCCAAATGAACTGTAACTAAATTTGATACACCACTTGATGATGGATATACCTATATAATAAAAATGGTTATCCTAATAAAAACTTAACAGAAAATAATAAAATGATAATTATTTAACATAAAATAGCTGTATGGCTCTATCAAGATAGATCAGCCGGTGTAAATGATACTACAAAATGGAGTGCTTACTGCTAATCAAAAAGTTCAGAAATTAGAAAAGTAGTTATTATTCTGTAATTAATGCAAATTAGTAACAGGAGCGATGAATGCTAAAAACACTACTAATATTACTAATCCGACATTTTAGTGTGAAATGGGGAACATTATCTACTGATAGTGATAATACTTATCTAATCAGTAATATCATGAGAATAACTTCTAATACTGATGAGTTTATTAACTATAAGTAGTCGCTTCTAGTAGTGATATTTTAGCTTAAGTGATATATATAGAAATACTTTTGATGAAAAAATAATAATGTAATAACTACTAATAGTGCTATAGCTAAAAAGATAAAAAAGGCTTTAAAATTAGAATACCTTTAGCAAAGATAAAGAAAAGCATCTAGTATAAATATTGATATTATTAACAACTATAAGATTATAAGACCTATGGTTATGAACCACCAGAGGCATGAAAGATACAACAAAAAGTCATTTTGTATCCTACTGGCTGCTTAATGTAATATCTAAATAAATATCTACTAGTCTTAATATGCCAGTAGGAAGTATTACTATTAATAAGATAGATAGTACTACTAATAATAACTTAGCTGGAGCTAATTTTACTATTAAGAGATTAGCAACTAATGAAAAATAGTAGATAGTTTTACTACAACAACTTCAGCACATGTAACATCTAACTTGTTACCAGGTAATTGCTAAATTACCAGAAAAACAGCTCTTAGTGGTTATTATATAACAGATAAGACAACTAATATAACAATAACAAGTAATGATTTAAATAAAACTAAACAATAACTAATAGTCAAGCGGAAGTATCAATTAGAAAGATAGATAGTGTTAGTAAACAAGTAGTAAGTGGGGCAGTCTTGAAAATAGTAAATAGTGCTAATCAAACAGTAAAACTATTACTACTACAAATGACTATACTAAAATAACTGGTCTTTCACTTGGAACTTATAAAGTAGTAGAAGTAACTGCTCTGATGGTTATATCGTAAATACTAAGGCAAAAGAATTTACTTTAAGTAGTACTAATCCAAAGGTAACTTTAGATTATGCTGATCAACAAAACAGAAACAATTATCGTTAAGAAAGATGCTAAGACTAATACTATTTTAGCAGGCGCTACTTTGAAAGTTATTAATAAAGATACTAGTGAAGTAATTGATACTTTTGTAACAACAACTACAGGTCACAGTATTAAAAGTTTTAAAAGCTGGTACCTATAAAGTTATAAGAAGAAGCTGCTCCTAGTGGTTATACTAAGAGTGATGCAACAGTAGAATTTACTATTAGTAATAATCAAACTGAAGTACAAACAGTAACATTCTATAACAGTACTAATCAAATAAGTATTACTAAAGTAGATGCTGATACTAATGAAGTCCTTGCTAATGCAAAAGTTTAATATCTTAAATAGTAATAATCAAATAGTTAAAACATTTACTACGACAAAAAAGCATATCTTTTAGATAAATTAGCAGTAGGTAAGTATTACTTAGAAGAGATAGAAGCTCCTAGTGGATATGTTCTTAATAAAGAAAAAAGTAGCTTTTGAAGTAACTGCTACTACTAAAATTTACAAGTAGTATTTAAAAATAAAAGAATGTTTTAAAACTAGGTAAGATAGATGCTACTACTAAAGATTATCTAGCAGGAGCTAAAATGAAGCTTACGATAGTGATGGTAAAACAGTAAAAGAAATTTTAGTGAGAAGTAATTTAACTACTATTACTGGTTTAAAAGTAGGTACTTACTATTTAGAAGAGATAGAAGCACCTAATGGTTATATAAAAAAATACTACTAAAATAAAATAGTTATTAAAACATCAGATTAACTTTACTAATGAAAATCAGATGCAAAGTAGACTGGACTATTGAAACAAAAAAGTATTTTTAAAAAGTTCTAAGAAGTAGAAAAAAACATTTACAACAATGATAAAAAAAAACAGATACTTCTTTAAACAATTAAAAGGAGTATTATTTGAGTTGAAAAATAGTTCTAAGATGGTTATAGACTGAATATTTACTAAATTTACTAAAATAGTAGTAGTGCTGACTTTCATTCTTAAAAAGCAAATTAAAATGAAGGAGGTGGGATAGATGCTAAGACTAAAAATATATTAAATGGAGCTACTTTAAAATTAAGTAGTGTAACTTATAGTGATTTTGAACCAGTGACATTTGTATCAGAAGAAAATGCCACATCTATTAAAGGATTAAAAGTTGGTAAATATATCTTAGAAGAAGTAAAAGCCCCAGATGGTTATGTTACTTCTAATTCAAAAAATATACTTTGATGTAACTAGTAGTGGTGAGGTTAAGACAGGAAACTATTAAGAATGATATATTATCTATTAGTGTTAATAATAAAAAGTAACTGTTAATGCTAATAAAGGTTATTCATTTACTATATATAATAGTGATGGTACTAAAGTAGAAAGAGTTAACTATTAAGGATAGTAGTATTACAAGTAAGGAGCTTTCTAATGGTAATTATTACTTGAAAAAACAAAGACTCAGATTCAGTTGTTTTAAACTCTAATTTAGTTTATTTTACAATAGATGATAATAAAGAAATGTCTATTAACTTTACTAATGATTTTACTAAAGTATATATAAGTAAAAAGATATGGCAAATAGTGAGGAAATTGAAGGGCCTCTTTAACCCTTACTGATAAGAATGGTGCGGTTGTTAAAGAATGGACTTCCTCTAAAGATCCTTATTATATTGAAAGATTACCAGTTGGTGTATATACCTTAAAAGAAGTAGTAGCTCTAAGGGATATGTTTAAATACTTCAACAGTAACTTTTGAAGTTAAGGAAACAGGAGATATTCAAACAACTACGATGTTTAATACAAAACCACTAGAAGATGTACCTAATACTTCTAAAAAGACAGGTATTTTCTATACAGTTGGTACTATTATTACTTTAATTGGTGTATCAATACTAGCTATATACTTTAAAAAAATAAGACTCTAGGTTAATTCTAGAGCTTTATTTTTTGGACGGGTAAAAATATGATGCAATTGACAAATTATTAATAAAAATGGTATAGTTTATACACACGTTAACGGAGGATATGAATATGAAAAACTTAAAAGTTAATGATTATGTACTTAATGGGAAATATGCTATATATAAGTTAGGACCTATGTCTGTTAATAATCTTCGTATTATAGATACTGGTAAAAATACGGATGTATGAATACTGGTAAGAATTTTTTTATCCTGAAGGATTGAGTCTTGAAAGAGAGAAAGGCTTTGTTCTTAGGACATAGAAAGATTAGCTAGTGCCTCTTATAATGAAGAGTTTGATCCAAAGAAAATTTATATGCCAAAAGGCAGAACAAAGAAGGTAAAGGCAGTAGAGTTAACTAGAGCGATGGTTGAAGCTTATGAAGATGGTTGGGATTTAGATATATCTGGTGACATTTTAGTAATTACTAAAGATTTGCCTGGCGTTGTAAGCAGGTTTCCCAGTTGCTGATTGTCAGTATTAATTGCTAGTGACTTGAAAAATGGTGTTACGGCAACTGCTCACTGTGGAGCAGAAATGATAGATAATTATCTACCAAAACTTACAATCGAATCTTTGCAAAGTAAATATGATAGTAAACTAGATGATATTTACGTTTATATAGGTGCTCATGCTGGCAGTGATTGGACTTACGACTCTATGCCTAAATGGGCTAAGGAATCATTTGGAAAGAAAACGGGTGCTATTAAAGAAAAGGAAAATGGAGAGTTTAAAATTGATTTAAGAAAAAGCTTTACTTTATCAATTGAATCCTAATGATTTTGAAACATTTATAGTAAATAATGATGATACTATAACTAATCCAAATTACTATTCTAATAGTGCTTCAAGAAATGATAAATCTAAAGCAGGAAGACAGTTTATAGGAGCATACTATAAGAAAAAGATAATAAAAGGCGATCAATAAATGATCGTCTTTAATATTCTTTCTGTGTTTTTAAAATTATACTTAGCTATTTCTTTAAGTTTTCTCCTCCATACTTTTCTACTACTTCCTCGCCAACTTTATCAACTTCTTTAGAAGCTCCTTTTAAAAAAGAGGTATATGAATACTATCTGCTAATTTATCAAATTCCTTTAAGAAATATATACCTACTAATAATTGAAGCGGCAGCAACAGCTAAGTTTTTATCTTCAGCTTTAGTCATAAAAGTAATTCCACGTTGAATTTCTTTAGCATCATTTAGATATTCATAATACCTTTTTCTCTTGCAAATTCATCTACAATAATATAATCAACTTTTGGATTAACTTCATGCATCAACTGATATAAAACTTTATTATGCATAATAGCTTTTATCTTATTCATATTAAATTCTTTGGTATAAGTTTTTATTATAATCAATATTATTTAAAATGATACTGCGATAAGTTAGCTTTTTTGCAAGAGTAGGGGCATTTTTAAAATAAATTCATCAGTTAGCTTTTTTACTATCTCTTATACCTAGGTCTTCAAGAAACTTAACATCTTCTAATCTTACATAAGTAGCTGTTACCACTATAGGTCCAAAGTAATCTCCTGTTCCTACTTCATCGCTACCTACAGATGAACAGTTATGATACTTATTATCATTAGCATTAACTTTAGGAGTTGTTTCTATTCCATCCATTTCTTTCCACATAGCAGCATCAACATCTGCACTTTTCCTTGAAACATAACTTTGCCTGATGTATACATTGTAATAGTTGTATCCATATCAACTGCTTGAAAAATACATAAGGAATCTCTTTATCCTTTTTCTCTATCTTTATAATATTCAATCATTTTTTCTTTTGTCTTGTCACTTACTCTTATGACTTCGTTCATTTTTTTCCACCTCATTTCAATTTAGTATAGCATATTTTAAAAAATATAGTTATAATAAAATATAGAAAGGATTTGGATTATTATTAATAATATTAGTATACTATTGTTTTAATTATTTTAAGTCTTTGGTATTTTAGGACTAAAAACGAGGTGCTTTAAAGAAGCAGTAATTGTTTTTGGAAATATTTTAGTGCTATTGCCCTAGCTTATTTCTTAAAAGATATGCTAGCAAAGCTATATGATGAATGCCTTTCCACCATTATAAGATTAATTCAGTCTTAGGTTCCCTTAAGTTCTTTAACCATCATTTTTATAAATTAATTGCTTTTCTAGCACTGTTAATAGTATTTCATTTTATTTAAGAATAATTAGTTAGTCTATCAGGATAATTAGGTAAGATAGTAGATGCTACAGTAATACTAATTTTACCTAATAGAATCTTTGGTTTTGTCTTAGGAATAATAGAAGGTTATATAATAATGTTTATCGTTTTAAATGTTTTAATGATACCATTAAGTAGTAATGATGACTTTTTTTATGAATTCTAAAGTTAGAAAATCTATTATGGAAGATACACCAGTCTTAAAAGATAGCTTTGGTGGAATTAATACAACACTTGAAGAAATTATGGTCTTGATAAAAGTGATAGCAAAAATAGTTTAAATTTAAAAGTAATTGATATACTATTAAAGAATAAAATAGTTACAGTCGATGAAGTTAAAGAATTAGAAACTAATAAAAGATAATTGATATTAATAATTTAGATACTGTAACTAATAAATATGAAGGGTGATGATAAAATGATTTATTTAGAAGATGAGACTAAATTTCAAGAATTAATAGCAAAAGGTGACGTTTTAGTAGATTTTTTATGCTACTTGGTGTGGACCTTGTAAAATGGTAGGAGAAGTATTAGAAGAGTTAGAAGAACACTTTGAAGGGGTAAAAATTATCAAGATAGATGTTGATGAGTTTGAAAATATTTCTAAGGAGCACACGGTGTTATGAGTATTCCGACATTAGAAGTTTATCGTGATGGAAAATTAATAAAAAAAGAAGTAGGATATAGAGACTACGATACCATTGCTTCTTGGTTTATAAAATAATTATTTATCTTCAATTAACTGTTCAACTCTATTAGTAATGTTAAGACCAGGTAAATTTGTTAAACTATCAAGAAATGTTTCATCTACTTCTAAAGTGTAGATACATCTATCTTGATAAACTTTAGATAAAATATTCTTATCTTTAAATAGGTAAGAGTATTTTTTTTTCATTTTCATAACTAAATTCACAAGTTATTAAATAACCACTTACTACATTTAAAAGAATAGACTTTTTAAGAGATTCCAATAGACCATTTGTGTAAGCTTTTAAAAAGACCACCCGTACCTAATTTGATACCACCGAAGTAGCGAACGGAAATAACTAAAATATTAATAATATTATTAGAAGTTAATATAAAAAGCATTGGTCTTCCAGCTGTATTTTTGGTTCTTTATCATCACTATAACCACTAGTATTTATAAGATTAAAAAAGCATAACAGTAGTGTGTAGCCCCTTATAATCTTCTCTTACCTTTTTAAATAGTAATTAACATCATCCATATTATTAACCTTATATAATAAAGTAATAAACTTAGAGTGTTTTATCTCTTCTTGATAAGTTGTATTTTCTTTAATTACTTGCATTTAAATCACCACCTATATTTTATTAAAATTCTTTTTTAAATGTAAAGATAAGTGGTATACTAAGAAATAGAAATGAAGGTGCTAAGATGTTTCGTGAAAAAGTAGATAAAAAAGAATTAAATAAATTTATTAAGACTTCTAATAAAGTATTACAACTAGTTCATATTTTAGTTCTTGTTCTAGTTGCTTTATTAGTTACTTATGTTGTTAAGGAATGGAAGATTCTAGATTTTATTCTCGATATTTTAAAAGTTATCTCTCCAGTCTTTATTGGTTTGTTAATAGCTTGGCTTTTAGATCCATTAGTTACTAAGATGGAAAAGAAGATGAATAGAGTAGTGGCATGTATTATAACTTATCTTCTTTTAATTGTTCTAGTAGTAGTATTATGCTACTTTGTGATTCCATCTTTTTGCTACTGGTGTTACTGATCTTGTTAATGCTCTTCCTTCTCTTATTGATAAAACTAAAAAGGGCGTTGATAACTTCTTTGCTTCTTTTGATAATTCACTACTTGCTAGTTATGAGACTGATATTATTAGTAGAATAGAATCTATTGGTAAGAGTATGACTGAGACTCTACCTACTATGTTATTTAAAACAGTTAGTAAAATAATTAGTGGTGGAGCCAATATATTACTAGGTTTTATGATTGGTTTTTATATCTTATTTGACTTTAAAAAAGTGAGAAACATATGCTATCACTAATACCTGATATTTATCATGATAATGCTAAAGACTTGATGCGAAGGCTTAATGGTAAGTTAAGAAATTATGTTCAAGGAGTGTTAATAGTCATGTTCTTTGTTTTCTTAACCCAAGCGATTGGTCTTTCTCTAGCTGGTTTTAAAAGCACCTTTACTATTTGCTTTGTTTTGTGCTGTAACTGATGTAATTCCTTATATTGGTCCATGGATTGGAGCGGTACCTGCCTTATTTGTTGGTTTTTCAATGAACCCTAAAGTAGGTATCTTAACTATCGTGTCAATTATGGTCTGTCAGACCCTAGAAAACAACTTTTATCAACCTTTAATTATGGGTAAAACAATGAAATTACACCCTGTTACTATCATGCTGGGACTATTGATTTTTAATTATTTCTTTGGTATGATAGGAATGATAGTGGCAACTCCTGTTATTGCTAGCTTAAAGATAATTGTAGAGTTTATTGATGAAAAAACAGGAGTAGGAGAGAAGTTTCATTCTCTAAACAAAAAAAGAAGAACTAGACTAAGTCGAGGTGGTAAGATGAAACTTTATTTAATTTGTGGTAAAGCAAGAGCAGGGAAAGATACTTTTTTTGCGAAACTTATTAAGCAAGAAGAAGAAAAAGATAATAACAAAGTTTGTATTTTAAAATTAACTGCTCCTTTGTATAGTTGGGCGGAAGACTACTTTAATTATGATAAAGAAAAGGATGAAAAACCAAGAGAACTATTGCAAACACTAGGGTATGACATCTTACAGTTAAAACTAAAGAAGAAAGATTTTCTCCTTGATTATTTAATTACAACGATTGAAGTTCTTGATAATTATTATGATGTAGGACTTATTACTGATGGTAGATTAGTTCATGAAATAGAAGTATTAAAAGAAAAGTATCCTAATATCAAGACTATATTACTAACTAATATGAAAGATAATAAGTTAACTAATAAAGAAAAAAAATCATCAAACAGAAATAGATTTAGATGATTATAAAGACTTTGATTATATAGTAGAAAATAAAGATATGGAAAGTTTAAAGTTAGAAGCTTTAAAAATAGTGGAGGATAAAAGATGAATAAAATAGTTGCAATAGTAGGAATGGCTGGTAGTGGGAAGAGTATTGCTTCTTCCTATTTTAATAATAAAGGGTATAACTTAGTTTATTTTGGTGGAGTTATTTATGAGAAAATGAAAGAAGAAGGAATAGAAATAACTCCTGAGAGTCAAAAAGAATTTAGAGAAAAGATTAGAAAAGAACATGGTATGGGAGTAGTTGCTAAACTTCTATTACCAAAGATTAAAAAACTATATAGTGAAGGTAATGTTATTTTAGATGGATTATATTCTTGGGATGAGTATAAGATTTTAAAAAGAAGAATTTAAAGATTTAGTAGTGATTGCTATTGTCTGTGATAAGAAATTAAGGTATGATAGAATATCTAAGCGAAAGGAACGAGCCTTTAATAAAGAAGAAATTATAAGAAGAGATGTTACTGAGATAGAAAACTCTGCTAAAGGGGGGGTCCTATCGCTTATGCTGATTATTACCTTTTAAATAATGGTAGTATGGAAAAGTATGAAGAAGACTTAGCAAAAATTAAGTGTTTAATAGAAGGAGTAGATAAAAATGAGAAAGATGACTAGTAATGAGATTAGAACATTATGGATAAAATATTTTGAAGAACATGGACATAAATATGTAGAAAGTGCTCCCTTAATTCCAAGAGATGATAATTCACTATTATGGATTAATGCCGGAGTAACTCCTTTTAAAGAAATATTTTGATGGAACAGTTATTCCTGAAAGTAGAAGAATTGTTAATATTCAAAAAATGTATTCGTACAAATGATATAGAAAATGTTGGAATAACAAGACGTCATCATACTTTCTTTGAGATGATGGGTAACTTTTCAATCGGTGATTACTTTAAAAAATGAAGCGATTAGTTTTGCTTTTGAGTTGTTAACTAGTGATAAATGGTTTGCTATTCCCAAAGATAAACTTTATGTAACAGTATATACAAATGACGCTGATGCTTTAAATAAATGGATAGAACTTGGAATGGATCCTTCTCATATGATAAAACTTGATGAAAACTTTTGGGAAATAGGTAGTGGACCTTGTGGACCAGATAGTGAGATATTCTTTGATCGTGGGGAAAAGTATGATCCAAATCATGATGCTTTTGAAAAGTTTAAAAATGATGATGAACAAGAAAGATATATAGAAATTTGGAATAACGTCTTTTCACAGTTTCAATCAGAAGAAGGAAAACCTCGTGAAAAGTATAAAGAGCTTCCACATAAAAAAATATTGATACTGGAGCAGGTCTTGAGAGATGGTGTACAATTTTTCAAGATGTAGATTCTAGTTTTGAAACAGATTTATTTACCCCAATACTAGCTAAAATAGAAGAAATGTCAGGTATTCTTTATAATGGTCAAACTTCATTTAAAGTAATAGCTGATCATATTAAAGCAATAACATTTGCCCTTTCTGATGGAGCAAGTTTTGGAAATACCGGAAGAGATTATGTTTTAAGACGTCTTTTTAAGAAGAAGTTCAAGATTTGGTAAACAATTAGGATTTAATGAACCATTTCTTTATAAATTAGTAGGAACTGTTTGTGTGACTATGGGAGACTTTTTTATAAAGAATTATATGAAAAAAAGAGCAGAAGTTGAAGCTTTAATACTAGAAGAAGAGAAATTATTTTTAAAAACTCTTGAACAAGGTATGTCAAAACTTGATGATATTTTAGAAACTGTAAATGATAAAGTTGTATCTGGTTATGATGCTTTTAAACTTTATGATACTTTTGGTTTTCCACTTGAATTAACCGAAGAAATTGCTAATGAAAAGGGCTATACGGTAGATAAAGAGGGCTTTATTGATTATATGAATAAACAAAGAGAAGCTGCTAAGAAAAAAATAATCGTAATAAGACTTCTATGGCTAAACAAAAACAAGTTTTAATGGACTTTAAAAAGCCTTCTACTTTTTGTTTATGGACTATACCGTTTAAAAAGTAGTGTACTTGCTATCTTTAGTAAAGATAATCTTGAAAGGGAACTTGATCATGATGGTTATATTGCCTTAAAAAGGACTTGTTTCTATGCTGAGAGTGGTGGACAAGTAGCAGATACTGGTATGATTACAGGTAAAAACTTTACCGCTAGAGTAGTAGACGTCTTTAAAGGACCAAATGGTCAACATATCCATAAAGTAAAATTATTATCTGGTAAAATAACTGTTGGTGATGAGTGTGAAGTGATTATTGATAAAGAGCGTCGTCATAATATTGAAGCTAACCATAGTAGTGTCCATATGCTACAGTATGCCCTACAAACCATTATTAGTCCTAAAGTTATGCAAGCTGGTAGTTATGTAGATGATAGTAAACTTCGTTTTGACTTTACTTATACCGGCAAGATTTTTGATGAACAACTATACCAAGTAGAAGATATGGTTAATGAAATGATAGATAAAGGAATAATAACATCAACTGAGGTTATGCCTCTTGATAAAGCTAAAGAGTTAGGTGCTATGGCTTTATTTGGGGAAAAGTATGGTGAGACCGTAAGAGTAGTTAAGATTGATAAATCAATGGAATTATGTGGCGGTACTCATATAGCCAATACTAAAGATATTAAAAGATTTGCTATTTCTTCATTTGAATCTAAAGGAAGTAATACTTACCGAATAGAAGCTTGTACTAATAAGAAGATAGAAACAACTTTATTTGAACTTATTAAACCTTATAATGATGAAATGGTTAAATTATTAATGAAATCTAAAGAGATACTTGAACAAGCTAAGAAGTTAGGTATTAATCTTACTTTTTGATGTTACTATTGATAATAGTGTACCAAAGAGTTATCGTGATATAGTGTTTAATCGTAATGAATTATCATACGTTCAAGGAGAGGTTAAAACACTTGAGAGAAAATTCCAAGAAGAAAAAAAGAAAAACAAAGTCTAAATAAAATAGATGAATATTTAACTAATCTTAAAGTAATAAATGATAAGAATTTCTTATATTTAACCTTTAATAATGAAGAAATGGATATCTTAAAAACAATAATGGATGCTTTAGCAAAAATAAAGTTGATAATTCCTTAGTATTCATAGTTAATATTAAGGAAGATAATAGTGTAAACTTTATCTGCCGTAACAAGATAGCTAGTTTAAGTGCTGGTTACTTAGTTAAACAAATAGCAAGTATCTCAAATGGTAATGGTGGTGGTAGTGCTACTTTTGCCCAAGGTGGTGGTAAGACTGTAGAAAAAACTTGATGAAGTTTATAAATATTTAGTGGAGCAAATAAATGAAGCAGCATAATTATTTGCTTCTTTCTTCATCTAGTACGTTATTAGAAAGAGAAATAGCTAAAAATCATTAAAGAAAAAGGTTTTATAGATGCATCTATTACTACTTATGATTTAGAAGAGACTGATTTAGCTACTGTCTTAGAGGATTTAGATACAGTATCTTTTTTAACACCATTAAAAAGTGGTTATAGCAAATCATGCTAGTTTTTTAACCGCTACTTCAACGGAAGAAGAACAAAGTCTTAATCATTTGTTAAAATACTTAGATCAAGAAATTGATAGTACTTTTGTTTTTTCTAACAGTAAGTAAAATGGATGATAGAAAAAAAAATAGGTAAAGAGTTAAAGAAGAAGATGACATTTCTAGAACTTAATCCTAGTCGAGATGGCTATATAAAGAAAGAACTTACTGGTTATAAATTAGAAAACGGGGTAGTTACTAATAGAGTATCTAGAGTAAATGATAGTTATGATGCTATTTATCAAGAGTGTAATAAATTAAAACTATATAAAATAGATAGTAAGGAAATAACTAATCAAGATGTGGCATCACTATTACCAATGCCTTTAGAAAAACAAGATCAATTATCCTTTGATCTAATAAGAGCTATTGGTCTAAAAGATAAAAAACAAGCTCTTACCTTATATAATCAGTTAAAAAATTATAACATAGAAGTATTTTCTTTGATGGGATTATTAGAGAGTCAGTATCGTCTTTTTTATATCAAGTTAAACTACTTAATAATAGAGGTTTTAGGGAAGAAGAAATAGCCAAAAAGTTAGCTGTTCATCCATATCGTGCTAAAAAGATATTAGAACTTGGAAGATATAGTTCTATTAAAGAAGTTAAACAGTTTATTTTAAAATTAGCAGACCTAGACTTGAAATTAAAAACAGGAAAGGCTGACAAAGATATAGCTATCGAGTTACTAATTTTGAGTGAGTAATAGAGTTATGTAGAAAGAATGAAATATAATAATCTTAATAACCATTCTAAAAACTAATAGGTATTACTTTATTCTAGTTAAAAGATAATACAATTTAATAAGAAAAATGAATATTTGTTGAAAATTATTCATTTTTTTGTTATAATAAACACAATTTTGGAAAGAGGGTTTAAAATGAATAGAGAATTAAAAAGAAAAAACTTGAGATGTTAGAAAGTGCTGAGACATTAGAAGAAATTATATTGGCTAGTTGGAATATATTTAAAGTAAATTTACTAGCTATCAAGAACAAGTTGACTTTATAACTGCTATTGATTCTAAAAAAGATGAGTTTTATCGAAAAGAATTAGAACAAAAAGAGAAGAAGTCTATACAGAGTTACTTTTAGCATTTATTAATGAAAGAGGATAGTAATAATATTATTGAATCAGTTAGTAAAAAAAGTTGGTTTAGCATGGTGGGAAATAAAAGATTTAATTTTTAACTAAAGAAAAACCAAATAAGATTGATAAATCTATAGCTAAATATGTTCTAAAACAATATCCGGAAAGTACTAAAAAAGCAAAAGAACTATCTCATCAAATAAGAGAAGCTAAAATAAAAGTAAAAAATGGCGGAATGTTCTGGATGTGATTCATTTTTACGGAGTTTAGTAAAAGATATAATAAAGTACCACGCTTTTGAGATAGAACAGGCTTATGATATAGTAGAAAAAATATGATAATGAATTATAAAAGAATTGGAATTTCCTCTTTAAAAAAGAATACTCAAAGAAGAAATCTTGAACTTGGACGGTTATCATATCGCAAAAATGAAGATATAAGAATTGCTAAAGAAGTTAGAAAAAATGGTATTTCTAGAAGTACTTTAGAGTCTGTTGAACAGAAAAGAGCTACTTGCTTTTTGTAAAAAAAATAGTTTACCAGTAATTTTAGTAAAAAAATATATAAAAGTTAAAAGATAATAAAGATGCTTTTTTAACCTAAGTTATGATGAACAACTTAAAGAATTGTTGGCGTATAAAACAGCTGAAATGGAAAAAGGCCAACCAGTTATTGATGATATCTTAGCTATAAATTGCGGTAAGAAAAAGTAATTGATTATTATTACTATTATAAGAGTGGTTTTTTAATAGATATTTTATTCTATTACTTAGTACTTGCCAATTGCATAGTATTAGTTATATGTTAGAAATTATATTGAAAAGCATAAGAAGTTCTTTTGATTGTTTTGCTGATAAAGATATTTATACTCATTCTAAAAAAAGAAGTATGTTTCTAGATGATGAATTAATCACATATGATTCAAGTGAATTTTTAAATCATTAAATCTTTAAAAGAGGAAAATCTTCCTCTTGCTAAAAAGGATTAGTGGTTCAAAAAAATTAAAGAAGGAAAAAATGAGAAAAAAGCAGCTAAAGTAATTGTCAAAAAAATAATATATGTTAAACTAATAATGTCTTTTAGCTAAGACATTGTTATGGCCTGTTGGTGAAGTGGTTCAACACGCGCGCCTCTCAAGCTCGTATTCACGGGTTCAAACCCCGTACAGGCTACCAAATATGTTTTTAAAGCCTTGATTTTATGGGCTTTTTTCTTTTTGTAAAAAACAAATAAAAAAATAATGTACTTATTTTAAATATCATGTTATAATATTTCTCTTAAGCGAAGGAGTGATGTATATGGTAGTATTACCAATGACAATGGACGATAGTATGGTAGAAGTTGAAGTTAGTTTTCATAATATATATAAAAAGAAAAGATGAAATTGCAAGCAGAAAAAAATACAGAAAGTAATGTTATAATAGGTAAGTATTCATTAAATGAACTAGAAGATTCAAAGTATTATAAAGACCAACCAATAAGACTAACGGAAACCATAAGAAGAATTTCTTCATATTATAATAATGATGTAACATCAATTAAAGTAATTAGTGAAAAATATCAGACGAGTGATTTTTTGTGACCAATACTCTATACCACTCCCTCCTGAAAAGTCAAATATTTATGTAGATACGTTGTATGGAATACTAGTTAATAATTTAAGATTTACTAATCCCTTAAAGAAAAAAGGATACAGTTTTACCTTTAAAAAGAACAGGAATAATTAATTCTTTAAATGAACATGACCAGATTAATATGTTAGAATTAAGACAAAATACTACTAGTAAATCAGAATACTTTTATCTATTAGATGAACAAGGACTAAATACTCAAGCTGAGTGGATTTCATTTCTAGAAACACTTGATTTTACTATGATTGATAAGAGTTTTAAATCAAGAAGAAGTTATGAACAAATACTTTCAACTTTTTTGCCAATACAGAAACAAAACTAAAAAAAAAGATATGACAAATTATTTGCAAATTGGGGAAGAAAATTACTTAATATATAGTTACTATTATCAATTAATAAATAATAAACAATTTTCTAAATATTCGCTACCACAGAAACAATATATTAAAGAAAAGGTAGCTTAATATGAATAAGTTTGAAAGATTAGAACGTTTAGTAGGAACTAGTATGGTAAATAGTTTTAAAAATGAAAAAATACTAGTAGTTGGTTGTGGTGGAGTAGGTGGCTATGTTATAGAAGGTTTAGTTAGGGAGTTGTTTTACTGATATTACAGTAGTTGATTATGACATGGTTGATATTACTAATTGTAATAGACAAATAATTGCTCTTAACAGTACTATTTCTAAAGATAAAGTTGATTTGATTAAAGAACGAGCTTTAGATATAAATAGTAACATTAATATTACATGTTATAAAATAAAACTTGATAGTGATAATATAGATGAAGTGTTTTCTAGCAATTATACTTATGTAATTGATGCTTGTGATGATATTAAAGCGAAGGAATTATTACTAACTTACTGTTTGAATAAAAAATACCAATCATAACTTGTCTTGGAATGGGAAAAAGACTAGATCAACTAAGATAGAAATAACTACTATTGATAAGACCTATAATGATCCATTAGCTAGAAAACTAAGATATTTCTTAAAGAAAAATAGATTATCAGTAAAAACTAAAGTATGTTTCTCTAAGGAGTTACCAGTTAAACTTGATAGTAAAGTAATAGCATCATCTGTTTTTGTTCCAGCAACAGCTGGTATGGTGATTGCTAGTGAAGTTTTAAAAGATACAATAAAAAGAACAAGAAAAATGTTTAACTTGTTCTTTTTTAAAATTTTCTATATAGACCAACAACTTTCCCAAGAATAGTTACTTCATCTAAAATAATAGGTTCCATTGTATCATTTTCTGGTTGTAATCTAAAATGACCATTTTCTTTGTAAAAAAGTCTTTACTGTTGCTTCATTATCTTTATTCATTGCTACTACTGTTTCACCATTGTTTGCACTTTGTTGTCTTTCTACAATTAAAATGTCGCCATCATATATACCAACATTTATCATTGATTCACCACTGACTCTTAGAGTAAACACCTCTTTTTATTACCGACAAGTTCTACTGGAAGAGCAAATGTTTCATCAGGATGTTCTATTGCTTCAATTGGTGTACCAGCCGTTACTTTACCAAGAAGAGGAACTTTTACCACATCTTCTTGTTCATCTAAATATTCATTTGGTACTAATATTTCAATAGTTCTATTAGAGCCATCCTCTTTAGAAATATAACCTTTCTTAACTAATTGCATTAAGTGAAAATGAATAGTAGCAGGAGAATGAAGATTAGCTTCTTCCCCAATTTCTCTAACAGTAGGTGGGTACCCTTTTTTCGCTGTAAGCTTTTAATAATTTGTAAAATATCTTGTTGTCTATCCGTCAACTTTTCCATCTCTCATTTCCTCCTTTTCTCAATATTACCATGTCTATTAGCTTAATGTCAAACAAAAATTCGTAAAAAATAGTTGACAAAACAATTGTTCGATAGTAAACTTGATGTATCAAAGAAAGGAAATATTATAATGAATGAATTTAAAGAAATGATAAAGACAGTCTTAGTAGTAACAATAAATATATATTATTGCAGTTTTAGTAAGTCTAATTTTGTGTGATAAATTAAGTAATTTTAAAAATAGTAATAATAATCAAATAAGAATAGTTAATTTTAAAACATTATCTTTCCTTCTTTAAAACTTTAGAAAAGATTGTTATAATAATTAGAGGAAGAAGGTAGAGTATGAAAAAAAAATTATACTAGTAGATGGAAACAATTTACTATTTAGAAGTTATTATGCAACTAGTTATAGTGGAGTTATTATGAAAAAATAGCAAAAGGCTTTCCTACTAATGGACTCTATGGTTTTATCAATATGATAAATAAAATAATAGAAGAGGAAAAACCTAACTATATTTTAGTAGCTTTTGATAAAGGAAAAACATTTAGGCATGAAAAATATAGTGAATATAAAGCAGGACGTAGAGAAATGCCAGAAGAGTTGAAACTACAATTTCCTAAAGCTAAAGAAGTATTGGATGCAATGGGAATAAAGCATTTTGAAATAGATAATTATGAAGCTGATGATATAATAGGTACTCTTGCTAAGACAGTTGATATGGAAGATAAGTTTATAGCTACTATTAT
>VOFC01005401.1_pt1 | contig 20812 bp, 41 predicted proteins | sample 5384161 | NCBI WGS metagenome assembly VOFC01 (sample SAMN12384722, study PRJNA508395) | human gut metagenome | isolation source: healthy gut B | host: Homo sapiens
AGGATAGCAAAAAATGTATCATAAGATATAATTCCCCCAATATTTTTATGATCACAACTTAAAAATATCAAAAATGAGTCTTTCGTAAAGACGAATACTTAAAAATAAGTTATAATCATTAGTAAATTCAGACAGATGCAAAAAGGGGACAAACATGAAGAATAAGAAAGTGGAAAATATCATCACAGCAATACTGGCGGCGGCAGTTCTGATCACCGGAGGGATGAGTCTGTATTCCTATCTGTCGGAGCAAAAGGCGAAAAACGAATATGATACCATAAGACAGGAGGCAGTGGTGGAAGAGTCTCAGGGTGGAAGAGACGGAAGAAGTACAGGTGAAAAACTACCCAGATCTGCAGATTGATTTTGCAAATCTCAAGAAGACCAATCCGGATTTCCAGGGGATGGCTTTATTTTCCGGCGCTGGATACCAGCTATCCGGTGGTACAGGGCGAGGACAACAATTATTATCTGAAGCATTCTCTTCGAGGGGGAGAGTGTGAATGCTGGATGCATTTTCATGGACTGTGGGGCTTCAGCAGACTGGTCAGACAGGAATACCTTTGTATTCGGACATAATATGCGGGATGAGAGCATGTTTGGGGCTTTTAAAAATTTGCTGAAGGGGACGGCAAGCTGTAAGGAGAATCCTTACTTCTATATATACACGGAAGATAAAGTCTACATTTATGAAATCTTTGCTTATTACGAGACCAGAAGCACCAGCGACCGCTTCGCAACCTTTACCTCAGATGCCTCCTATGATGATTATGTGCAGTGGGCCACGGAACATTCCCTGTATGCTTCGGATGCGGATTTAAGTGACAGGGGAACATTGTGTCGCTGTCTACCTGCTATGGTTCCGCAGGCACGGAAGCGAGCACTGCTCCATGGAGTACTGACAGAAACGGCCACTTATTAGGACATTGGTACCACAAATGGACAACCAGAGAACAAAAATAAGCAATAAATCACAAATTTAATAAAAATCTGAACCTTTTTATGAGATCCATAGTCTTAATAGATGTAAAGAAAGAACGAAAACGTTTAAGTGCGTTGGGAGTAACACATGGGGTTTCATATAAAGGGAGAAATCAGATGAGCAGATTTAGCAAGTATGTAAGAGAAAAAGTAGTAAAGGTTCTGGTAGCAGCACTGGTAGTGGGGAACTGTCGCAGGGAACGGAACACTTACGGTACAGGCAGAGGAAGCGGCTACAGTAGTAGGGGAAGAGTCTGTATCCGGTGGTGACGCTGTTGTGAAAGAAAATGTAGTAGCTGATCCGGAGGTAACACCGGAAGCAACGACGATGGTTACACCGGAAGAGGCAGCAGGTGCAGGTCTTATCATGCCGATGACAATGAATTTATGTGCGGAAGCAAATGAGACAGTAAATGCGGTGACTGTGGATATTGCTGGAGTTTTAGAGCTGCCAATGGCTATGGAATTTTTTTGTAGAGGAATTACGGAGCAGAGCGGTGACAGTGAAGCTAATATCTGCACAGGCAGTTTGAAATATTTATAATAACATTGGCTATACAGGAAAAGGTACTATTTATGTAGATGGTGAATATACAGGTTCAGGCTCCAATATTAGATGTTCTAATCTGATTCTAAAATCAGCTTCTTTTTGAGCAAAGAGGTAATCAATGGTTTGTAAATGGAGTTTATGTAGGAACCACTGAGCAGATTGGAAAAATTGAAAGAGGTCAGTTCGATCTGGCAGGAGCATTTACAGCTATTCGTACAAATGCTGAAAACTTTTGCATGCAATGGGAACGGAATTGAGTTCTAATGAGATTTCCTTGAATGATGGACAGAATATTTTTCGCGTAAATGGAATTTCGGATTTTGAACCTAAAGTAGCTGTGGAAAACGGTAAAACGGTTGTATTTAATATAACACCTGATGGTAATAATTTTAAGTTGGTAGGACAGAGCACATCTGGCATTGATAATTACCGGAAGCAGATAATGCAAATTTGTTAGTGTATAATTTTGGAACATATGATGGAACTATTACTTTATCTACTACAAGAGGAACGATTCTTGCACCATGTGCTAAGGTGATTCTCGAAGCAGGAAATAATTCAGGTAGAATTGTAGCTGCAAATTTGCAAACGCAAGCAGAGTGTCACTTTAGTGGAAATGAGTGGCATCCCAGTGAAGAGCCTACGCCGACCGTGACACCGACACCTAACACCGACCGCAACCGACACCTACGGCGACCGTGACGCCAACGCACAATTAACGGCAACACCAACTGCAACACCAACAGCAACGGCCTACGGCAACGCCAACTGCAACACCAACGGCAACGCCAACTGCAACACCAACTGCAACACCAACGGCAACGCCAACTGCAACACCTACGGCAACCAACGGCAACACCTACGGCAACGCCAACGGCAACATTTCCACGGCAACGCCAACGGCAACACCTACGGCAACGCCTACGGCAACGCACCTACGGCAACACCAACGGCAACACCAACGGCAACGCCAACGGCAACACCAACGGCAACACGCAACGGCAACGCCAACGGCAACGCCAACGGCAACACCAACGGCAACACCAACGGCAACACCAACGGCAACGCCAACTGCAACACCTACTGCAACACCTACGGCAACGCCTACGGCAACGCCAACGACAACACCTACGGCAACACCGTCGACAACTCCTGACAACAACCCGACACCTACCCGACTCCGGGCGCTCCGGATACGACGCCAACCCCGGATGATCCCGGTACCCCTGCGGATCCTGTAACACCCGAGGCACCGCAGGTACTTGGTGCAAGACGCCGCAGAATGGTGACCATCGAGGACGATCCGGCACCTTTAGCGGACAGAGCAGTCCTCGGAGCATCCAGACGACCGCAGACTGGCGACGCTTCCGATGCATGGAATCTTGGTTTCGCCTTTATCCTTGACAGGTCTGGGAGCATGGCTTATCCTTAAGAAGAAGCAATAAGAACAGTAATGACATATATTTACCATAAAAATTCATGAAAGAGGGTAAACAAATGAAAAAAAGATGGATGAGTCTTGTTCTGACAGTCATCATGGTGCTGAGCCTTGCAGGCTGCGGCAGGAATGCAGATCTGTCCTCTGTCAGCCGTGATCCGGCGGACAGACGACGGAACTGTCTGGTTCGATGAAGAGGCAGTGGCACTGGCAGGATCTGTACAGAGAGCCGGCATGAGCGAAGCAGAGATTGCACGTGCAAATGAACTTCGCACCATGGCAACCGATGCACTGGCACTGGTGAATGCGAAGAGAGCAGAGAATGGACTTGGCGGAGCTTACCTGGAGCAACGGTCTGGAGTCCTGCGCTATGGTAAGAGCACAGGAAGCAGCTTCCAAGTTTTCCCATACCAGACCCAACGGTAAGGACTGGTACACAGTGAACAGTGAACTGATGTGGGGCGAGAATCTGGCGAAGGGCTATGATTCCGCACAGAGTGTAGTAGATGCCTGGATGGCTTCTCCTACACACGCAGCGAATATCCTGGCAGGCGATTTTACGACCTGCAGCATTGCGGTCTATGAGACAGGTGGAAAACTGTATTTTTGCACAAGAATTTGGTTATTGATCAAAAAAGTTTCTGCCTAATGGGACAGAAAAATATAAATAAACAGACAAAACAGGGAAAGAGTTGATATTTTTTGAAATATTAACTCTTTTTTGCACTCATAAGGTAGAAAAAAGGTTCGGAAAATGTTATAATGTTGATACAACAGTAGTGTTAGCAGCATTCCAAAAAAAGAAAAATGCCGGCTTGAGAAGGTGGAGAGACATCTCGCCGGAGAAAAGAGGTACATTATGAGTGCAAAAAAACTATCACAGAAGGGACAAAAGCGTCAGACCAATGGTAAGACCACGATCCGCGAGCGGCTGCAGAAGGCAATCCGGCGGCTGGTATTGTTATCGATCGTATCATTGGTCATTGTGTCTATGATCATGAATCTGTCAGGTACCCTGAGCAGACTGGAAGGCTGATATGCAGGAGATCGCAAAGCTGTCAGCGGATCGGATCCGTCAGGAATTAACGGTATCGGAGACGATCGTATCCGAACTCGGATGCAGCTATCAGCTTTCCGCGGCTGTATTTACACCGGAGCAGAAGCAGCAGTATATCAACCAGCGTGTGGAAGCTTATGGAATGGTCAGAGGCAAGCTGATCGGCGCCAACGGTATCTGTGCTTATGACGGAACCGATTATAGTGACCGTGATTATTTTAAGAGATCCATGCAGGGAGAGGTCGTGGTATCGGATCCCGTGATTGCAAAGACAGACGGTAAGCTCAGCGTTATCATTTCCGCACCCTGTATATGCAGACGGAGATAAAGACGGTGAGATCATCGGCGTGGTATTCGTTGTGCCGGATCCGGAGTTCTTAAATGATATTTGCGCAGCCATTTCTATCAGTGAGCATTCCGGATGCTACCTGTTGGGGTCTACGGGTATTACGATCGCACATAGTGATTCCGCCATTGCCCAGGAGCAGAAAAATAATATTGAATTGTCACAGACAGACAGCTCACTGAAGGGAATTGCTAAAATAGAGCAACAGATGCTTAAGGGTGAGACAGGATACGGAACCTATTTCAGAAAAGGTGCTTATACATTACAGGCGTATGCCCCGATTGAAGGTACTAACGGCTGGATGGTGGCTGTAGATGCACCGGTTACGGATTTCCTGGGTTCCGTTGTAACAGGCATTATCATAGGTGCTGCGATCGGTGTGATCGCAGTGGCATACAGCATTTACAAGGCACAACAGATCGGACAGCGTATCGGGGAGCCGGTGGCACAGTGCACAGACAGAATACAGCTGTTAGCACAGGGTGATCTGCATACTCCGACACCGAAGGTAGAGACCGGCGATGAGCTGCAGATACTTGCGGAGGCGACCGCCAGTCTTTCCGATAATTTGCAGCAGGTAATCGGTGATACGGACTATCTGTTGGGAGAAATGTCTGAGGGCAATTTTGCGATCGTAAGTAATTGCAGGGAAGCCTACATAGGAGATTTCAGCGGATTACTGGAGTCTATCCGCAAGCTGAATCATAAGCTCAGTGAGACACTGGGTGAGATCAAAAATGCGGTAAGCCAGGTGTCTGCCGGGCGCGGGGCAGATGGCGGATGCCGCACAGGGACTGGCAGAGGGTGCTACCGACCAGGCCGGTTCCGTAGAGGAACTGCAGGCTACCATCACGAATGTAACCGAGATCGTGGAGAAGAATGCCAAGGCTCTCGGAGCATCTTATGAGAAGGCAATGGAATATCAGCAACAGGCCAGAACCAGTGGAGAAGAGATGAAGGGTCTGACGGATGCCATGCAGCGGATCAACGATACTTCCAGGCAGATCAGCGATATTATCGGTGAGATTGAGGACATCGCATCCCAGACGAACCTGTTGTCCCTGAATGCAGCCATTGAGCTGCCAGAGCAGGAGAGGCCGGAAGAGGCTTTGCAGTGGTTGCGGATCAGATCCGTAAGCTTGCAGATGACAGTGCACAGTCTGCGGTACATACCAGGGAACTGATCGAAACCTCGCTGCAGGAGATCGAAAAAGGAAATCAGATCACGGACAAGACAGCCGAAGCATTGCAGAAAGTCGTGGAAGGCATTGAGGATCTGGCCAACGAGTCCAAGAAAGCCATGGAAGAATCCAAGGCACAGGCAGATGCCATGATGCAGATTGAACAGGGCATCGAACAGATATCCACAGTGGTGCAGAACAACTCTGCGACCGCAGAGGAAACTTCTGCCACCAGTGAAGAATTGTCTGCGCAGGCCACCAACATGAACGAACTGACAGATGCTTTCCAGTTAAGAAACGAGAAATAATCGGTGACGGTTATCATCAAGCCGGACATTTCCGCATACAATGCATAGAAACAAGCATTGGAGAGCAGCCGTGTTCGAGAAGCAGAATATACAGGAAACCATAAGTAAACTAAATAGTGACACAGTGTAAAGGTCTTACCGAAGGTGAGGCCTTTCGTCGTTTACAGCAAAATGGCAGAAATGAAATGAAAGCTGCGCAGAAAAAAGACGAAAATACAGCTTTTTCTGGAACAGTTAAAGGACCCACTGATCTACATATTATTGATCGCGGCTGTGGTATCCATTCTTCTGGGAGAAATCAGTGATGCCGTGATCATCGGTACGGTGGTCCTGGTAAATGCGCTGGTGGGAATGCTCCAGGAGGAAAAGCTAAAAAAGCGCTGGAAGCGTTAAGAAAAACTTACCACTCCACGGACCATTGTGATCCGGGACGGCATCCGGAAGAAGAGATCCCCGCGGCGGAACTGGTGACGGGCGATCTGGTAGACCTGGAGGCAGGGGCACAGGTACCGGCGGATATCAGACTGACCAGAAGTGCGAACCTCCAGGTGGAAGAATCCGCTCTGACCGGAGAATCCGTACCAGTGGAAAAAGATGCTCTGTTTTCTGGCTGACTGCCGACAGGAGATTCCATTGGCTGAACAGGTCAATATGGTCTATATGTCCACAGTAGTGACGAACGGTCATGGGGAAGGGCTGGTGGTGGCCACCGGCATGGATACGGAGATCGGCAGGATCGCCTCCATGATCACAGATGCGGAAGAGGAAATGACACCGTTACAGAAACGTCTGGGGGATATGGGAAAGCTATTGAGTATTCTCTCTCTGGGGGTGTGCGCCGGACTGTTTCTGCTGGCGGTATTTCAACACAGAAATATTCCGGAAATGCTGCTGGTGGCGATCTCACTTGCGGTTGCCGCAGTACCGGAAGGTCTGCCGGCAGTGGTGACGATCTGTCTGGCATTGTCAGTGACCAGAATGGTCAAAGTACATACGATCATCCGCAGACTGCCTTCCGTTGAGACTCTGGGAGCGGTCAGCGTGGTCTGCTCGGATAAGACCGGCACACTGACCCAGAACCGGCTCACGGTGGAAAAATGCTGGTGGTATGATGTGCTGGAGGATGTCACGGGGACAGGTGGCAGAGGGGAACACCGCATTCTGCCGGAGCTGTTGAGAGGATGCTTTTGTGCAATGATGCTTCGCTGCGGGGAGAGCAGCGCATCGGAGATCCCACGGAGCTGGCACTTTTAGACTTTGGGGCGAAATACGGTCTGCAGAGAGCGGCTGGAGCGGCAGTATCCCCCCGCTTTGATGAGATCCCCTTTGATTCCGAGCGGAAAATGATGACGACCTGTCATAGGCTTCCCGGTGGCAGATCCGGGGAGAGGGATTGCCTATACCAAAGGGGCTCCGGATGTGATCTTGCAGCACTGTACCCATATTTTACAGGAAGGAAGGAGCGTTCCCATGACCTCCACGCAGCGGAAGCGGATAGGTGAGGCTGTGGAACGGATGAATTCCCCTCTCTTCGGACACTGGCAGCGGCACAGAGTGAAGACTGCAGAGGTGGGGAAGAGGAATGACGTTCCTTGGTATCGTGGGAATGCGGGATCCCGCCAGACCGGAGGCTGGGGAAGCCGTGGAGATCTTCCGTCATGCAGGGGGTGACCACGGTGATGATCACCGGGGATCATGTGGATACCGCCTATGCCATTGCCAGACAGCTGGGGATCGGGACACCGCAGCCAGTGTATTACGGGCAGAGAACTGGAACGGCTGGATGACACTTTCTTTTTTAAAGAGAATTAAGGACTTAAGAGTCTATGCAAGAGTCACGCCTGCACAGAAGGTGCGGATCGTGAAAGGGCTACAGCTAAATGGGGAGATCGTGGCGATGACCGGTGACGGGGTCAATGATGCCCCCTCCTTAAAAGCGGCGGACATTGGTGTCGCTATGGGAACCGGCGTGGATGTGGCTAAACAGGCGGCGGACATGATCCTTGCGGATGATAATTTTGCAACGATTGAAAAGGCAATCGAGGAAGGCAGAGGCGTCTATGAAAACATACGCAAGTCGGTGATTTTTCTGCTATCGTCCAACCTGGGAGAACTGATGACCATGTTTGTGGCGGTGGCAATGGGGCTGGCATCTCCATTAAAATCCAGCCATATCCTTTGGATCAATCTGATCACGGATTCCCTTCCGGCACTGGCGTTGGGAGTGGATAAAAATGACGGAAAAAGCCTGATGCGCTGTCCTCCAAGAAAAGCATCGGAGAGCCTGTTCGCCAGAGGCGGAATGGCCTGTACCTTACTCTATGGAGCGCTGATCACCGTATCGGTCTGGCGGCATTTCTGGTGCTTCCCTGCGGGATCCTGGCAGGCAGGGGAGAACTTGTGGGGAATCTGTTGACCTGGGTAGAGGGCCTCGTGAATGATGTCCTGGGGAACAGACTTGCCCGAAATCCCAGACCTATGCTTTTACAGTACTGGGAATGTGCCAGCTGTATCATGCAGTGGGAATGCGGGATGTGCAGAAGTCCGTATTTGCCATGAGACCCCGGGATAATCCGCTGATGGTGGGCATGTATCATCGGTTTCATCCTGCAGTTTGCCGTGACGGAGATCCCATTTTCTCATCGGGCTTTCGTACCTCCATCTGTCGGGACAGGAGTGGCTTCTGTTAAGTGTACTGGCAGCATTTCCGCTGTTTGCATGCATGAGGTGATAGTGTTATCGGGCTTACCGAATTCAGAAAAATTAATTCGCAAAATCGCATCTGCCGACCCTGCCTTTGCTACATTTTGGAGTTTCGCCATCTCCGATGCTTTCCTTTGCTCAGCCAGAGGATCTTACGAATGCAAGCATTCGACGTTCCTCCGGTTATATTTACGTGGCTCTGAATATTTACAAAAAAGTTAACAAAATCCTCGTATGGAGTTTATAGTCAATAGTTACAATAAAAGTGACAATTAACTATCGTGGGAGGGCAATGTGATGAAAATTATCCGGAAAACAGCGATTGTTATGCTTCTCTGCCTCTATTTTCTGACATATGGTGTATTGCCGCAGGTGTTGGCAGCCGGTAAAGACACTCCCATGATCGTGGTGGTCAGGGCAGGGGGCTAAGGTAGCCCTCGGAGAATACGCTCGCAGCCCTGGAACAGGCAATCCGTGATGGAGCCCCATTGCAGAGATTGATGTACAGCAGTTGTCGGACGGAACACTGATCGTTATGCATGACAGCAATTTCAAGTACTGGGGCGAGGATGTCTGTGTGTGGGATACAGAGGCAGACGTGCTTTCTACACTGGAAGTGGGAAGTACATTTTCTGCAGCATACAGAGGGAGAGCAGATCCCGACACTGGAAGAAATGCTTGCCTGTGCCAGGGGACCGGATCACATTAATGATCGAATTAAAATACACCGGGCAGGAGCAGGAACTGGAGGAAATGTCCTTGCGCTGCTTGCAGGAGTATGATATGGTGGACGAATGCATCATAGGATCCATGAATAGGGAATCCTGCAGAGAGTAAAGGAACTGGAGCCGGACATCTCCACAGTATATATTGCCCATGATCTGGAAGAAGAGGATTATGAGCTGGACTATGCCGACAGCTATAGCATCGAGGGGAAGAAATCTTACAGTGGATATGGTAGATGCCATTCATTACTGACGGAAAGTCGGTATACGGGTGGACAGCCAACACTTCCGGTGCCATGCGGCAGATCGTGAATAGCGGAGCGGATGGAATTGTCACGGACGATGTGCGCCTGCTACAGGCATTTTTGAGAGAAAATGCTTTGCCGCAAAAGCGTTTGAAAGTGTATACTAAATTAGTTAGGTATGAGGGGAAGGATATGAAAGCAGGTTAGACATGGGAAAAAATATGGGAATTTTTTGAACATCTGGATGAGTATGTGTATGTATCGGATCCGAGACGAATCATGATTAGTATATATGAATCAAAAAGCTTTGAAGAGCTATGGATTTCAAAGTCTTGAAGAGATCATCGGGTTAAAGTGTTATGAGATATTGCAGGGAAATTCTCTGCCCTGTGGCATGTGTAATAATGAACAGTTAAAGCCGGGTTTTTTTAAGGAATGGGAATATTACAATCCGGTAGTAAAACGGATTTCCGTATCAAGGATACCCTGGTAGAAGAAGACGGGAGAAAATACCGTATGGAAATCGCCAGATTGACTGTGGGCATTGAATGGGACAGGGAAACCTCTATGGATTACCATGAAATGGGAAGCAGCAATGAATCAGGCGATCCGTGTTGCACTTGCGGACAGGAAACATGGATCGAACTTTGCAGGTGCTGCTGGAGATTCGTCGGAAAAATCAATGGAAGCGGGACGGGCCTATATTTTTGAAAAAATGATCATGGCCATGATGATAATACATATGAGTGGGCAGCCAGAGGCGTGATACCGGAAAAGGATAATCTGCAGGATCTGCCTCCGGAGGTTTGTGACCAGTGGTATCAGAAGTTCGCAGGGAATCAGAATATTGTGACAGAGAACCTGAGCGAGATCCGGGATACAGATCCCGAAATGTATGAAGTACTGTCGAGACAGAATATTCATTCATTAGTAGTCGTACCATTATATGATGATGAAAAAGTGATCGGCTTCTATGGAGTGGATAACCCTCCGGCAAAATATATCGATTTTGCATCGGAGATCCCTGCAGATCATGGGACATTTTATTGTATCTTCCATAAGACGACGTAATCTTGTGAGAAGACTGGAAATCATGAGCTATACGGATCCGCTGACCGGATTTGGAAACCGTTATGCCATGGGAAAATATGTGTCTGGGATTCTTCCTCAGACGAAGATCGGTGTGGTATATTGTGATGTTACCGGTCTGAAGCGTGTCAATGATGAAGAAGGGCATTCTAAAGGAGATCAATGGATCCTCAGAGCTTGTGACTGCCTGAAGAGAACCTTGGAAGGAATTCGAACTGTTCCGCATCGGTGGAGATGAATTCGTAGCTTTGTGCAGAGGCATGGAGGAGGGAGAGCTGTACCGTGAAGTAGAGGAACTGCGGACAGAGCTTGACCGGAAGAAGGTCACCATGGCTGTCGGAGCCGCAGTGAATACGCTGGGGGCAGTCGGATTTGATCATCTTCTGACAGAACCGGAGAGGCGTATGTATCAGGATAAGGCGGAATATTATAGGAAGAGCGGATTGAAACCGTAGAAGACAGTAATTCCACATATAATCGTTAGGAGAACCGGATGAAAATAGCGGTATGTGATGATGACAAAGGCTGCCTGGATAGTATGAAGCGGTTGCTTGCAGGATATCCGGGAATCAGCAGAACAGAATACTACCAGGAATCTGTCTCAGCTCTCTGAGGCATTGGGAAAACGGCATGGGTTATGATCTCGTGCTGATGGATATCGAATGGGAGGGCAATGAGCAGGATGGGATAGCGTATGCGGCGCAATATAACGCACGCAGTCCACAGACCTGGTTTATTTTTGTGACGGCATATAATGATAAATTTTCTGAGAAAATCTTCTGGGAGAAGGTCAATCTGTGCGGTTTCCTGGTAAAACCGGTCCGGAAGGAACATCTGGAAAAGCTTTTGGACAAAGTCAGAGAAAAAATATTCAGCAGCGAGGCACTGATCCTGCAAAAGCATGGAGGAATCACGGAGAAAATTGCTAACAGTCAGATCCGGTATATAGAGAGCAATGCGCATCAGCTGTTAATACATACAATTTCCGGAGAAGTCGCTTTATATGAAAAGCTGGATGTCTATGAGAAAAAGCTGTACAAGGATTTTCTGCGGATACATAAAATGCTTTTTGGTGAATATGCAGTATATCCGCAGGATTGAGATGAAGGAGGTTACACTGCAGGACGGAACCGTGCTTCCTGTCAGCAAGACCAGATACAGTGCTTCCAGAGATAAATATTTTCGTTATATGAGGGCAATGCTATGATATGCTATATAATGTGTATCCTGTTGTGGATCGCGTATCTGTGGCTGGACTGCATGGTGGTTGCTTATGCGTTTGAACCGCGCAGGGATAGTGTCAGACAGGCAGGCATCATTCTGGGCTGATGGCGCACAGCGCCGGCAGCTGCACTGAAATTTTTGTTTAACGATAATGCTTGTTCGTTATGGCGCCATGATAGCGGTCGGTATCGTCACCGTAGCATATGCAGCTGTATTTCTGAAAGGAACGATAGGCCAAAAAGTGCTGTTTATGCTATGCGAATATCTGATAGCTATGCTGGCGGAAATGCTCAGTATCGGTATTTTGAACAAGTATATGGAGCAAAAAGCCACAATTGTCTTACTATACACCGACAATGGTATTGCTGTTATCGGTAGTATTGACAGTGACAGCCATATTTTTCTGATTTTTTCTGGTCGTGTGGAAGAAAATTGTCGAAAAAAGAATCCTTTGACGTCAGTATTATTATTGTGTTCAGCGTATTTCCTGTCAGCCAGTTGCTTATGATCACTGCGATCAATGAGCAGGCATTCCGGAATCTGACGCTGTATACCGGATGGATACTGGCAGCAGCCATACTGGGCTCTGTTGCAGACGGTGTCTGTTGTATACCCTGCTTCGCCAGCAACAGCTGCAGGAGCTGAAGCTTCGGCTCAGCGAGGTACAGAGTACCTGGGAAATTGCCGAGAATCACTATCATGAGATTGAAAACAGGCGGGAAGAATTCGCCAAGATCCGGCATGACATGCGCAACCAGCAGATGGTGCTGCAGGAGCTGTTGCATCAGGGGGAATATGAGAAGGCGGAAAAATGCTGGAGACATTGACCGATACGGTGGCGGCTACGACGGAATACCTCTATTGCGGTGACCCTGTATTCAATGCCATCATGGGGGAGACCGAGAAGGCCTGCCGGGAGAAAAGGATTGCCTTTCAATACGATCTGGAGATTCCCCAAAAGCTGAAGCTGGATCCGGTGGCAATCTGCAGTATACTGTCAAACCTAACTAGAAATGCTGTGGCAGCAGCGGAAATGACGGAGAGAGAAGAAGCGCTTTCTGTCCGTAAAGGCGGCGGTAAAGGGGACTATCTGCATATCTGCGTGGAGAACAGCAGAGCAAAAAAGCGTTCCCGGAAGGCCGGGGAGAAAAGGCTATGGACTGAGATTCTGCATGACCTGGTGGACAGAAATCATGGGCAGATCGATGTACAACCCGGCGAAGGAAGATTCCGGGTGGATGTTACCGTAGAGAATTTTTTGAGAATTTCTATCAGGCAGTTCCCTTGACGGGAACTGCTTTTTATTTATTATTTATATGAGTTAGAAGCAACTAACCAAAAACAATATACAGGAGGTGAGCAATTTTTGAGTCAGGAAACGTGGGAGATCCTGTGTGAAATGGAAGCAGACGATGTGGAACTACAGTTGGCTTTGCAGTGTGCACCGCTGATCACGGGACTTAAGATTTCCAATCTGCTGACGATTTCACCGGACGGCTTTTGTCTGGTAGAGAAGATCATCTCAGGAAGTTTTATTTCCATGTATCCGTTATTGGAAACGGAAGAAAAAACAGTCATACTGCTGTATCAAAAGGAACGGCTGGAGAAATATCTGCGAATGATGCAGGTACAGAAGCCGCTGACAGAGGAAGGGTATCCTTCCTGTCTGCTGGAAGATATTCTGCCGGTCTTGTGCGAAAAGTATGAGGCTTATGCAGAAACCAAAAATGATTTTCCCCATGAGCTGGGGTTACTTTTTGGGGTATCCACCGGAGGATGTGGAAGGATTCATCAGACACCGTGGGAAAAATTGCCTCTGTACCGGTACTGGAAGGTATATGCGGATAAAGAGAGGAAACTGCGGCTTTTTGAAAAATATGAATATGCCAGGGAAAATTTGATCCAGCTGCTGCATTATGGATTAAAGATGACAGAGATCATAGAGATCTGCGGAAGTACCGCAGCATAGAAAAGGCACAAAAAGTGCGGAAGGGAGGAAAATGAAATGGATAAGATTTATGTAGTATTCTGGACACAGGGCGGCAATACCCAGGCAATGGCGGAGGCCATCGGAGAGGGTATCCGGGAGGCTGGAGAAGGAAGCGGAAGTAGTATTTGTGACCGGAGCCAACCTTGACGACCACTGAAGGCGGCACCCAAATTTGCTCTGGGATGTCCGGCCATGGGCGCGGAGGTGCTGGAAGAAGCGGAGATGGAACCCTTTGTATGCGATGTAGAAGGCTTTGCTTCCGGAAAAAAGATCGCACTGTTCGGTTCCTACGGCTGGGGAGACGGTGAGTGGATGAGAGACTGGACCACCCGTATGGAAGCAGCTGGGAGCAACGGTGTTAAACGGCGAAGGACTGATCTGCCATGAAACTCCGGATGAGGACGGATTGAATGCATGCAGGAACTGGGCAGACAGCTGGCTGATGCATAATGGTAATGTGAGAACATAAAATACAGCACATAGAAAAAGGATTCGACATGCGAGATGCCGGATCCTTTTTGCTGTCGGAATTAAGATTTTTTACTGCCGCTGATATAATAGCGCTCCTGTGTCACGGTCTCGGGAACCGGGGATGTTGCCATTTTGCAGCTACGGGTCAACACATCCAGATGATGCAGTCCCTGTGCCACCTTGATCTTACGATGGTCTAAAAGCTCGCTGTAGATCGGATTCTGTGCCAGAGTGGAACAGATCTCTTCGAGGAGGAACGGGCAGTAGGTGAACATGATCTGACGGGCTACTTTGTTCAGCCTCGGGGAACCGGCACCTTCGAAGAGAACCCATATCATATAATCCCTTACGAACATTTCCTTGAAACTGTTCTTGGCACGCTGCAGGCTGGATTTTACCTTTTCCTTGGCCTCTGTACTCAGATCATGGTTCTTGCGGTAGAACTGGATATAATCGAAATATTCACTGGTCAGGGAACTGATGGAGACATCGTTCCAGCGGTTGCCCTGTACTCTCTTGCACAGCTCCCAGCGGAATTCACCAGTGAGATGCGTGAAGGTAGTCTTCAGATCTTCGAGATGGAAAATGGAGAAGACCATACGCACCGGGACTGTTACGGCGCTTGCCCTCAATTTCCTGCCACATGACACCGCGGATGCCGACATTCGGCATGAGGATGATATCCGGCAGATATTCTAAATGTATCGTTTCCTTGCCCATGACATCCAGATGCGCCATGTCCAGACTTTCCCGGTAGAAAGCAGTGTAATCCACCAGACGGATCTCTTCGAGGATCTCTGACACACGGGAAACGGTGACATAGGAGCTTTTCCAGATCCTTCAGCACATCATCTGCGCAGAACAGCGGACAGAAAGTAGTGATCCGTCCGAAGGTGATCTTGTTGACCTGAGGGAACATATTCCGGAGCTCGTAATTGACCTTGGCCATGGGATTGTTCTCCAGGGCTTTCAACTCCGCATCGGTAATGTTACCGCCCACTTTCTGTTTATGGATATAATCGGAGTAATCCTGGTCGAATTCGTTCCGGCTGGGGGATTTCTTTCCGCGGAAGATGGCCATCAGCCAGTCATAAAAAGTGTAGACGCCGGCGGTACTGTGATCGGTCATGGCTTCCGCCAGACGATACAGGGTCACTGCATTTTTCAGACCTGCCAGCTCCTCATCCACATAGCCGAAATATAAAAACATCCGCACCGGCATGGGAATATCCGGCTGTTCCAGTGTCTGGGTGAACAGGAGCGAATACAGCAGATAGAATTCTTCGGTCAGCTGTCTGCGTAAAGCAGGGCGACTTCCTGATCCTGGGAACTGCGGTCGGAGAGCAGCTTGTAAGCATGCACATGTTGACGGAAGCTGGCTACAGTATCCAGATCGGGACCGGCATATTCCAAAAATCGTATTCAGAGAACCTGCCAGCCTGCCGAGAATCTCGGAATCATCTGAAGAACCGGAATCCGCGGAGTCTGCCGATCCCATAAGGCTCAGACTGCTTTGGAAACTCTGGGCTCTGGAGGTGAACAGATTCTGATCTATGAAAAAGAGAGATCTCCGGCCTTGGACAGCATCCGCTGAATACGATCGTACACTACTTTACTGTCTTCGTTATCCTGCCCGAGCTTGTAATACAGCGAGGTGTAAAAAATCAAAAAGGTCATTGCCGGATTCCCGGAAGTAAAATCCACCGATCTGCTGCAGATAGTGGAACTGCTCCTCCAGACTCTGATAGGTGCGCCGGAAATCCAGACTTCCTTGCGGAGCATACCAATGGAAGATCCGACTCCTGTACCAGGATCCGGTAATTGTCCGAAGCCAGGATGCCTGCTTAAGCCCATGTAATAGCCGTTCAGCCAGATGTCCGGTGAATCGTCTCCCAGAAAAGCATTGAGTTCATCGAAATGCTCCAGGATCTCGCCTGCAGATGCGGTAACGGTACACAGGTATTGTAGGTGGCAATATCATCTGTCAGAGTACGATACAGCTCACTGCAGTTCAATTCCGAAATGGAACTGCGGTTCAGCAGAATATTGATCTGACGGAAACAGGACAGACAGAACAGACGTGCTACGTCCGGGTGCTTCTGCAGAATATCGTTCAGGGAATCCAGACTGGTCAAAGGATAGGTCAGGATCGTGGTATCCTCCAGACGTGGTGTAGCCCAGCAGATGGATCTCGGAGCAGATCTCACAGATGCCGATGACATCTCCCTTCCCAGCGTATAAGAACCGCCCGGATAGGAGACATCCACCCTGCCGTTGGTAATCAGGTGCAGTGCCGTCATTGGTTGCCCATAGCTATATATAGTTTTACCCCTTCTCCAATACAATTCCAGCCATTCCAGTACCTCGTCTTTCATACAAATATTTAATAATCAATTATACACCATAATACCAACAATTTTCTACTGTACTTTTGATAGAAATGTGATAAAAATAAAAATACATATGTGTCACTTTTTATATCGACCGACGAAAAAGTGATGTTTTCGGTAGAAAACGGTGTACGGAAAGGTATGTTGGGGTTATGGAACAGAGCAGTGAATACAGAGAGCAGTTGCTGGAATCATATAAGCAGGCGGTGAGGCCGTTACTTCCCTATCTGCCCTGGCTGGAGCAGAGCGCCGGCAAAAAAGCCAGTTCGCTGTACAGCGGGCAGGATATCGGAGTGAATTCTGTGTCTATTCCCGGTATATGACGGGACGCTTTTGAATTTCGTCAGGGAAGCGACGAAAAGTCCCCTGATGGATCGCAACTATGCCTATGTATACCAAGACACCGGATCCGCACTCATCAGGAGGAGCGGGATATTATTCAGAAAGCAGGATGGAAGGAATGGGATATCCTCAGAGGAATCCTGTCAAAATATGTCTTAGGCGGCAGAACAAAGGGAAATCTGTGGAGCGAGGCGGTATCGGAGCAGATCTTTTATCTGGTACTGAAACAGATGCAGGAGATCATTGAATTCTGGGATAAGACACCGGCGAACGGAAAGCTTTGAGTGGGGAAAGGCAGGATAGATCCATGGGAGAAAAATCAGTACAGAAAAAGCGATATATCGTAGAGAAAGCAAGAGAAGTATTTGTGGAGAAGGGCTTCAAAAAAGTAACGATGAAGGATATTGTAGAGGCCTGCGACATCAGCCGTGGCGGACTCTATTTATATTTTGAGAGTACAAGTCAGATTTTTATGGAAGTGCTGCGCATGGAGAGTGAAGAGGCGGATGATGTATTTTCCGACAGCATTACGGAGGATGCTACCGCAGCAGATATTCTTCTTCTGTTTTTAAAGGAGCAGAAAAAGGAGCTTCTCCGCAAAAAAAATACGCTGACACAGGCAACCTATGAATTCTATTTTGAAAACGAACTGCCCAAGCGGGATAACATTCTGAAGAAGCAGTTTGATTCCGCAGTGAAGATCATAGAAAAACTGATCGAGGCAGGTGTGGATAACGGAGAGTTTATCTGCGAGGACTGTGAAGGAACCGCGAGAAATATCATGTTTGTCCTGGAAGGACTGAAGATCTCGGCGCAGACCATCGGTGTGACGGCGGAAGCGGTGGATCGTGAGATCCTGTATCTGTTGCGCGGATTGGGTGTAGAAGATTAATAAGACAACGGGTGATGATGCTTCAGGAAAGTTTCCTGAAGCATTTTTGTGTAGAAAAGCTGCAAAGAGATAAAGAGAGGGAAAAGGTAAGTATGACAGAAACGATCATCAGCATGGAACTTCCGGCGGGAGGACATCTGGCAATCCGCAGGAACCGGATCCGTCCGGAGGGAGAAGAACGGAATTTATCCAGAATCAGTCTGGTGTCCGGCATCCACGGGGATGAACTGGAGGGGCAGTATATCTGTTATGAGACGGCGCGAAGAGTAAAAGAGCATCCGGAGTATTTGAAAGGAATCGTAGACATCTATCCGGCATTGAATCCGCTAGGGATCGATATGGCGAGCCGCACGGTGCCGAGACTGGAGATGGACATGAACCGCATGTTCCCGGGAGACGCATCGGGGGATATGATGGAGCGGATCACTGCAACTGTGGTGGATTCCCTGATCGGATCCGATATTTGTATCGATCTGCACGCCAGTGATATTTTTGTGCGTGAGATCCCACAGGTACGACTCAGCGAGGATTTTGCGGAGGCACTGCTTCCCTATGCGAAAATGACCAACGCCGACATGATCTGGATGAATGCTACTGCCACGGTGCACGAATCCACCCTGGCGCATTCCCTGAATCTGCTGGGCGTTCCTACACTGGTACTGGAAATGGGGCAGGGGCATGATATCCACAGATCCTTCGGTAATCAGATCGTGGACGGAATTTCACATCATGAGTGAAATGGGGATCTGGGAGGGACCTGAACCTGTAGTGCAGGAGCCTGCGGTATCCAGTGACGGCGAGGTGGAATTTATCCGCAGCAAGGCAGACGGTGTGTTCCTGCCGCTGATCGAGCACAACCACTATGTGAAAAAAGGGAGATCTGATCGGGGAGGTAGTAGACCCGTTTGAAGGGACGGTGAAGCAGCAGATCCGTACCGAAAGGGGGCTGTTGTTTACCCTGAGAGCTTATCCGGTGGTCTATGAAGGAGATCTGCTGGCGCGGATCCTGACGGAGTGAAAAGATTATGTTTGAGAGAGATATTTATACCATACATTCGACCTACAGAGAAGATATGCATATAAAGGGCTTCCAGTTCGGCAAGGGGGAGAAGTCTGGCTGCATCGTTGGAGCAGCCAGAGGCAATGAGATCCAGCAGATGTATATCTGCTCCCAACTGGTGAAGACACTGCGGGAACTGGAGAACAACGGCTGTATCAGTGCCGGGAAACAGATTCTGGTGATTCCTACCATCAATGCCTATTCCGTGAATATCAGCAGCCGTTTTTTCGGCGTTAAGGAAGCGGATATTAATCGGAGTTTTCCGGGCAATGATTATGGGGAACCGGCTGACCGGCTGACCAATGCACTGCTTACGGAGATCAAAGATTACGTATACGGGATCCAGTTTACGTCCTTCTACCGGCCGGGAGAGTTTGTACCGCATGTGCGTATGATGGAGACGGGCTATCAGAATACGTCTCTGGCAAATCTGTTCGGACTGCCCTATGTGGTGGTGAGCAAACCGGTGCCCATTGATACCAAGACACTGAATTATAACTGGCAGGATGAGATGACGGCCGCCTTTTCGGTCTATACGAATCAGAATACCCAGATTGATGAGGCAAGTGCAAGACAGGCGGTGGCAGCGGTCTTACGATTCCTGAAACGTATGGGGCTGATCCGGTACGAGAGTCATTCCGGCTATATCAGTCATGTTATATATGAAAAGGATCTGAGTGATGTACCTGCGAACCGGGCGGGAATTTTCCGGGGAAAAGGTACATGCGGGAGACGATGTGCGCTATGGAAATGAGATGGCAGAAATTATAGACCCTTACGATGGAACGGTGCAGGGAGAACGATTCTGGCCCCCACGGACGGCATCGTATTTTTCGCCCACACGGAGGCCCTGATCTGCGAGAAGGACATCGCTTACCGGCTGATCCACAGACTGCATGAATGACGAACCGTTCAAAAAGGCAGGTAAAATCTATCTAAATTTGTTGTTTTCTGCTATTGTGGGAAAATATAGTATGTTGTATGATACTATTCAGAACCATGTAAATATAATCATATGTACGTCAAAGGCTCGCATTGTAAGGGCATCTGATAATATTTATATGGTGAGATAACCACATGAGCAAAAAGTAAGCATCGCAAGATGCGGTTTTGCGAATGCGGTTCTGAATAGTATCGCATAATATAAAATTTCGGAGGAGAGACATGGGCAACGTAAGACGTATCTATGTAGAAAAAGGAACCTTATGCCGTCAAGGCAAAAAAGAGCTGCACGACGAACTGAAAAATTATCTGGGTATCGATGTGGCAAAGGTTCGTGAGTTTATCCGCTATGATGTGGAGAATATTTCGGATGAGGTGTTTGCAAGAGCCTGCAAGACTGTATTTTCCGAGCCTCCCGTAGATGATCTGTATGAAGAGACCATCGAGATTCCCGCGGATGCAAAAGTATTTTCCGTAGAGTTCCTTCCCGGACAGTTCGATCAGAGAGCGGATTCCGCAGTGCAGTGTGTGAAGTTCTTAAAAGAGGACGAGGAACCTGTGATCCGTACCGCAGTCACCTATATGATCGAAGGACAGGTGTCCGACGAAGAATTTGACAAGATCAAATCTTACTGTATCAACCCTGTAGATTCCAGAGAGACCGGCATGGAGAAGCCGGATACTCTGATCACGGTGTATGATGATCCCGCTGATGTTGCTATTTTTGACGGTCTTCAGAGATATGGACGAAAGCAGCCTGAAAGCGCTGTACGAATCGCTGGGACTTGCCATGACCTTCAAAGATTTCCTGCATATCCAGAAATTATTTCCACGATGATGAGAAGAGAGATCCTTCTATGACGGAGATCCGTGTACTG
>VOFC01002243.1_pt1 | contig 20807 bp, 31 predicted proteins | sample 5384161 | NCBI WGS metagenome assembly VOFC01 (sample SAMN12384722, study PRJNA508395) | human gut metagenome | isolation source: healthy gut B | host: Homo sapiens
GATGGCGTAGCCGTCGAGCTCCATCGGCTCGGAAAGGCGCGGGATATTGTCCATATGCCGCGCACGCGGACCTCATAGTGCTTTTCGACCTCGTGACGCGGATGGGTCAGGCCGTTGACCAGATCGCCGTCGTTGGTCAGCAGCAGCAGACCCTCGGGTTGTAGTCGAGGCGGCCGACCGGCACGACGCGCGCACCGCAGCCGCGCACGAGATCCGCGACCGTCTTGCGGCCGCGCTCATCCTTGAGCGTGGTGACATAGCCGCGCGGCTTGTACAGCATGAGGTAGCGCTTTCCTCGCTTCCGCCGAGCGGACGGGCCGTCCACCATGATCTTGTCGCGGCGCAGATCCGCCTTGTCGCCGACCGACGCCGCGCGGCCGTTCACGGTCACTCTGCCGTCCGTGATCCAGCGCTCCGCCTCGCGGCGCGAGCAAAGACCGGCCTGCGCCAGTAATTTCTGAAGTCTCTCTTCCATTTATGTTCTCCTTTATGTCAGTTGTCCTTGTTATCCGGCAAGCCGCTGCCGCAGGCGGTCGAGAAGAGCGCGCTTTTCCTGCGCGAGCAGCACCTCGCCGCCGTATTTCAGCCGGTCTGAGGCGATGATAGCATCCCCGAGGCGGTACTCGACCGTTCCCGCCGCCGCAGCGCGCACCACCGGCGCGTAGCAAAATTTTCTCGCCGTAGCGCACGCGGCGCAGCCTGTCCTGTTCGCCGGGGAGCAGGTATGCCGTGACCGTGCTCTCCGCGACAAGCTCCGTGCAGGTGGTCGGTCTCGCCGCCGAACACCTGCGTCTGCGCGAGCGTATCGCCCTTTTCGTGCAGCGTCACCTCGGAATAACGCGAAAAAAAGCGTCATCGAGCAGCGCGATATGGTCGTTCCAGTCGTCCGGGTCGTTCAGCGTCACCGCAATGACCGTCCGGCCGTTCCGCTCAGCTGCCGACACCAGACAGCGCCCGGCAGCGCGCGTGAAGCCGGTCTTGACGCCGATCGCGTCCTCGTACAGACTGAGCAGACGGTTGTGGTTGACGAGCGTGCGGCCGGCGGCCGCAGGTCTTCGTCGACACGATGTCGCGGAACACCGGGTCGCGCAGCGCGGCGGCGGTGATCTTCGCAAGCTCTCGTGCGGTCGTGTGGCCGTCCGACGGCAGCCCGCTCGGGTTTTCAAAGCGGGTGTCCGTCAGGCCGAGCTCGCGCGCCTTTGCATTCATCTTGTCCACAAACGCCCGCTCGCCGCCGCATTTCCTCCGGCCACGGCTGCCGCCGCATCGTTGCCCGGAGGAGAGCAGCAGGCCGTAGAGCGTGTCGCGCAGCGTCAGCCTTTCGCCTTCTTCGAGGTACATCGACGAGCCTTCCACGGCCGCGTACTGCTTTTTTTCACCGTGTACACGCGGTCGTGGTCGCCCTCGCCGAGCGCGACGAGCGCGGTCATGATCTTTGTCGTGGACGCCATCGGCAGACGGCTGTCCGCATTTTCCGCGAACAGGGTCTCCCCCGTGTCCGCATCCATCGTGACCGCCGCCGCCGCACTGAGTGCCGCCGCGCGCGGCAGCAGCGCCGCGCAGACCCACAGCGCGAGCCACAGCTTTTTCATGCACACCACTCCCTTGCAGAACAAAACCTACTCCATATAGAAGTAGGTTGTGCACGGGCGGGCGGATTATTCCTCGCCGCCCTCCATGGGTGCGCTTTCGTCAGCCGACGCCTTTTTCTTGCCCGAAAAGCCCTCGACGAAGCTCGATACCCTGTTGATCGCGCCGGGATCATCTCGACCAGACGGTCGACCGTGCTGTCCGCCTGCGCGTTGATGCCGAGGATAGACGCGCTGCCGTCCTTCGTGATGATCAGGAAGCACACCGGGGACACGGTCACGCCCGCGCCGCCGCCGCCGCCGAACGCCATCGGTGCGCCCGCCTGCGCGTGCTTGCTCGCGAAATCGCTGCCGCCTGCGCCGAAGCCGAACGACACCCTGGGCACCGGGATGACGGTCGTGCCGTCCGCCGCCGTAATGGGGCTGCCGATGATGGTATTGACGTCCCCCATTTCCTTTGATCTTTGCCATGGTCTCGGTCATCAGATTGCCGATGGGATGCTCACTCATAGTCTCTCACCTTTCCTGTTCCTTGTCTGCCTTTCTGCCTCGCCGTCCGGGCGCGGTCGCCTCGAAGCTCAGCTCCAGCAGCATTTTTAATTTGTCGTCGGGTATACTGCCGTCGAGAGCGGCGGTAATCCAGCTTGCCTTGTTCATATGATACGCAGGGAAAAACCGGGCTCCGCGCGAAGCGAGCCGATGAGCAGCGGATCGCATTTCAGATTGACGACCGCGTGCTTTTCCTGATCCGGCAATCCAAGCCTGTCCCCTGTGACCTCCATAATAAGCGCGAACCATTTCCGGTTCCCCGGGTGGCGGAACACCTCGTTTTCCGGGTATCTCAGCCACGGAAAATCGTTTTCCGCATGATATTCCTCCATGATATACCGCCGCAGCTCTTCCCGGTTCATGCCTTCACTCCTTATTTGAACAGCTCATACAGCCGCCGGAGCGGCTTTCTGTGCCGGAATGCGATCCTGATGAAGGTGATCGGACGGATGGCGCAGAACACCTCCGCCGCCCATTCCGTTTTGTCTTTTTCGAAATCCGGGTCCGCGCGCACATGAATGTCGCGCAGATCGAATGTGTTTTCCAGAAACGGCACGAGAATGCCGCAGAGCGCGGCGGTCTGTCCGAGCAGGATGCCGGTCTTCGCCGCGTCGCCCGTCGCGAGGACCAGCCGCACGCGCAGCCGCGTGATCTGAAGGCTGCCCGTCAGGTCGCCGAGGAAGTCCAGCACGATGTCTGCGATCTCCCCGAACGGCAGGCCACCCTTTGCGAGGGAGAATCTGCCCCGGCAGGTTCTTTCTTCGCCTTTCTGCTCCGTTTCGTCCGCTTTCCTGTTCTTTTTACGTTTCAGATGGCGCGGACGCGGCCAAAGAGGCACGCGCACCGGGCCGTACACCGCGTCGAGCGTCATGTCGCCCGACACGCCGACAAATTCCAGCCGTGCGCGGATGTTCAGCAGCGCAGCAGCGCCAGTGCAAGCAGGAGCACCACGCCCCCGAGCACGCACAGCAGTATGATAAGCACTCGCAGCATGGCCTACTCCTTTTCCGGCCGCAGCAGAGGCGAAGGGTCGGGCGGCGCCGGGTCGGTATCGAACTCGAGCTGCTCGTTTTCCGTGAGCGCGGGCAGAGCCGGCAGGTCATCCAGACTCTCGAGCGCGAACGCCTGCAGAAACCGCTCGGTCGTGCGGTAGAGGATGGGTCTGCCGGGACCTCGAGCCGCCCGGCCTCCTCGATGAGCTGCTTTTTCCGCAAGGCCCGCGAGCGTGCCGCCCGAGTCCACGCCGCGCAGCTGGTCGATGAACGCGCGCGTGACCGGCTGCCGGTAGGCAACGATGGTCAGCACCTCGAGCGCCGCCGGAGAGAGCGTCGCCGCTCTGCGCGACTCGGTGACGCGGCGCGCCGCCTCGGCATACATCGGACGCGAGCAGAGCTGGAGCCTGTCCCCGATGCGCCGCAGCATCAGGCCGCGGTTTTCAAGATCATAGAGGGTTTCGAGCGCTCCCGCCGCCGCAAGGATGTCCTCCCGCGGCGTTTCGAGCGCGGCGCACAGCCGGTCGAGCGGGACCGCGTCCCCTGCTGCAAACAGCACCGCCTCAAGCGTGCTCTCCACTTGTGTCACGGCTCTCCCTCCCCTGTTTCACCATTCAGCGTCAGTTCGATGTCCTCGCCCTCGCCGTGCAGGCGGATACGGTGCGTTCTGGAAAGCTCGAGCACCGCAAGAAAGGTCGCGACGATCTCCGAGCGGCTGCGTGCGCCGTCAAACAGCCGCGCTAACGGCAGACGCACGGCGTGCAGGAAGCGGGCGCAGGATGGCGCGGACGCGCCCCTCGACCGGCACCGGCTCGCGCCCGACGATGCCGGAAAAGGCGGCCGCCGGAGGCGGAATGCGCGCGCGAGACCCGGCGCAGCAGCCGGTTCGCGGCGCGGATGAGGTCGTTCGGCACGCCGTGCACCTCGCGCGGCGCGTCGCCAGAGGTTCGGGCGCCTTCGTCAGCATGTCCGCGCCCTCCTCGCCCTTTTCGCGGAAGAACGCCGTCGCCTGACGGAAGCGCTGATACTCGAGCAGCATATCCACAAGCTCGGCGCGCGGGTCGTCCTCCTCGGGCGTTTCCTCGCGCTTCGGCAGAAGCATCCGGCTTTTAATGTAGACGAGCTGCGCCGCCATCGCGATGAAGTCGCCGGCAACGTCCATGTCCATGGTTTCCGCCTCGCGCAGCACCGCCATGTACTGCTCGAGAATCTCCGCGATCGGTATGTCGTAGATGCTGACCTTGTTTTTCGAGATCAGGTGCAGCAGCAGGTCGAGCGGCCCGTCAAAGCTGTCTAAGTGAAATTCCATCGACTCAAAACACCATGCCGAACAATCCAGCAAATTTAAGTGCCAGTACAATCATACCTTTTTCTGCCAGATTCATAATGCCGTCCAGCCAGCCCTGCCACAGCGCGAGGATGAACACGAGTATGATGATATTCTGATACTTCTGTAACTTGAGCGACCACGAGAACGGCATGAACGCATCTACCACGCGCGAACCGTCCAGCGGATGCACCGGAATAAGATTGAATACACCCAAACCAATTGACATGCTCGCTACAACCGACAGGAACTGGCATACCGTCCACAAAAATGTAGTGAAATTAGGCACGGTATGCAGTGCAAAATACAGGAAATACGCCACGAAGGCGGTGACGAAGTTCGAGAGCGGACCTGCGAGCGCGGTCAGCGCCATGCCCCAGCGGCGGTTTTTGAAGTTCGAGATATTGACCGGAACGGGCCGCGCCCAGCCGAAGCCGAACAGCAGCAGGCACACAAAGCCCATCGGGTCGATATGGGCAAGGGGCGACAGGGTGACGCGGCCGGCGTTGCGCGCGGTGCGGTCCCCGAGCAGGTAGGCCGCCGCGCCGTGCGCCGCCTCGTGCACCGAAAGACACAGCACGATCGCAGGCAGCGAAAGCGCGAGCGTAATGAATGCCGTGCGCAGATCTCCGCGCAGAATAGCTCGTAAAAGCAACTGTTTTTCCTCCGTTTACGGCGAAAACGCCGTGTTCTGTCGAATGCCGTCCGGCATAAGCGGGCGGCTGTATAATAGTACAGTATAAAGTATACCACGTTCCGCGCAGATTGTCACTCCCTATCCCCCGCCGCGGCGAAATTTTTTGCAGAGCGAGCCGACCCTATATATAGTTGTCGCCGCGGCGCTCCGGCAACAAAAAATACAGGATTTTCGCATGAGAAATGGGGGAAGCGTCGAAAGCCGTAGATTTTCGTCTTTTTCTGCACTTTACGAACGGTAATACAGCGGGTATAATATAAAAAGTATAATAAGCGGCAGGTGTCTGCAAGCACCGCCTGCCACAGGGTAAAAAAAAAAAGATATGGCCAGTGATTTTTCGCGCACCCTCGCTCTGCTGCGGCGGGAAAAAAAAAATAAGTCAGAGAACAGCCGCCGGAGACCTCGGTGTTTCCCAGGCGCTTCTCAGCCACTACGAGAACGGACTTCGCGAGCCGGGTCTCTCTTTTTGTCGTGCGCGCAGCGGACTACTACGGCGTGTCCTGCGATTATCTGCTCGGGCGCTCGATGGCGCGCGACGGCTCGGCCGTCCCTGCCGAGCGCATGGATATTTCCGCCGGCTCCGAACAGGAAAAGAGCCAGATCCTGAACGCGGCAGCGCTGCTGCTCGAGCTTGCCGAAGCGACCGGCTCCGAACAGCTCCCGCACGAGATCGAGGCTTATCTCTCCATCGCGATCTACAAGGTCTACCGTTACCTGTATCTTGCCGATCCCGGCAGCATCGAGGCGGTATTCCGCGCCCCGCACGACTGCTTTGATTATCTTTGCGACGCGCGTGCCCGAGAACACGAGCTCCGTATCCGCACCGCCGCGCGCGGTGAAGCCGGCTACGGCATCACTGCCGAGGAGCTTCAGCGTTTCCCGCTCTCCCCCGCCGCGATCAGCGAGCGCTTTCCGTCCCTGTCGAGCGACCTTCTGACCGTGCTCCAGCAGGTCTCGGACTCCATCGAGGCGCTCGGAAAAAAATTTTTTTCCCCAGAAAATAAAAAATCCTGAAAAAAGTGTTGACAGATGCTCACCGATGTGATATTATAACTGAGTCGCTGAGGTGAGCAGCACAGACAAACCTGCGATACGCTGGTGTAGCTCAGTTGGTAGAGCAGCTGATTTGTAATCAGCAGGTCGGGGGTTCAAGTCCGTCCACCAGCTCCACCTTTTCAGCTAATTAAATATGGAAGGTTTCCCGAGTGGCCAAAGGGAACAGACTGTAAATCTGTCGTCTATGACTTCGGTGGTTCGAATCCACCACCTTCCACCATTTAAAAGCACTTCATTTTGAAGTGCTTTTTTCTTTACTTGACAAAACCGCATCCCACGAAGTATAATACCAGTATGAGAACGGCTTTCACTTGGTCGGTGCGGTCGTTCCCCGTGCAAGTTTAGAGCTTGAGGAAAACGCCGCTGCCTTTCAGGTGGCGGTTATTTTATTGTCGAAAAACTTCGTTTTCCGACAATATGTGTTCTGACTTCGCAGAACACGAGTCGTCGAAAGTTCCCATACGGAAACTTTCTCCTCCAGAAGTATAAAAACCGAGGTACACGCCCCCGGTTTTTTTATGAAATCGCTCCGCAATTTCTATTTTATGCGCGCTGCCGCGCGTATGTGCTGATATTCTCAAACAGCCGCCCTTTCGGGCGGCTGTTTCTGTATCTGTATGCTTTTTTCGCTTACATTTTCCGGTTTGCCACCACGCGCAGGCCCGGAGCGTATTTCAGCCATTTTCCGCTGATCAGGCGTGCAGCGAAGCAGATCGCGCGGCACATCCAGTCGCCCACCATGGCGATCCAGATTCCGATCGCGCCCATGCCGAAATGAACAGCGAGCAGGTAGCCGGCTGCAAGGCGGATGAGCACCATGGACGCAATAGAGCACAGCATCGGGTATCGAACATCGTTCGCGGCGCGGGAGAATGTTCGGCAGAGGGCGAACGACGCCGGCCAGAGCACGATCGCGCAGCCGTTATGAATGGTGATCAGGATAAAGCCGAGCGCGAGCGCTTTCAGGCGACACGCTGTACACCTTGAGGATGAGCGGCGTGAGCGCGATGGTCGTGATACAGGTCAGAGCCGTAACCGCATAGGTGATCTTCATCAGCTTTTTCGCCATGAATCTACACTGCGCCTCGTCTCCCGCGCCGATGCACTGTCCGACGACCGTGATGATGGCAAGGCTCATCGCCTGCCCCGGAATGACCGCCACGGCATCCAGATTGTTCGCCAGCGCATTCGCTGTGATCTGCGTCGTGCCGAACAGCGCGATCATGCTCACAACGAGCACGCGGCCAAGCTGAAACAGGCTGTTTTCCAGTCCGTTCGGCACGCCGATCTGCAAAATGCGTCCGATCAGTCCGCCGTCCGGGCGGAAGCGGCTGCCGCCGCGCAGCGAAACCGTATGCTCAGGATTGAGCAGCAGGATCGTGATAACGACCGCCGCCGTGCCGCGCGAGATAACGGACGAGGTCGCCGCACCGGCAACGCCCCCATTTCAAGCCGAAGATCATGATCGAGTTGCCGATCAGGTTGACGATGTTGATAAGGCCCGCAATCAGCATGGAAATGCGCGAGTTGCCCTGTGCGCGGAACAGCGCCGCGCCGGCGTTATAAATCGCAAGCACCGGATAGGAGAACACGCTCACGGTCAGATAGGTCAGTGCGCTCTGCATGACGCTGTCCGAGATCGAGCCGAACAGCAGCCGCAGCAGCGGCTCACGGAACGCCATGATGAGCGCCGAAATCGCCAGTGAGATGACCGTTACGACCAGATACAGCTGTTTTGCTGCATCGCAGGCGCGCTTATTGTCTCGCGCACCGAGCAGCTGCGCTACCACGACCGCGCCGCCGGTCGCGAGCGCGGCGAAAATATTGATAATGAGCACGTTTATCATATCGACGAGCGAAACGCCCGACACCGCCGCCTCGCCGCACGAGGAGACCATGATGGTGTCGGCAAGACCGACCGTGATGGCGAGCACCTGCTCGAGCACAAGCGGCCAGATCAGTTTTTTAAGTGCAGAATTAGGGGAACAGCTGCTTTTCCGTAGCAAATACGCCTTCTTTCTTATAGAATCACACGGTATGCCTCGACGAGCCGCTCAAACGTCCACGCGGCGTTCGCCGGACTGGTCGAGGGCAGCACCGTGACAGGTACATGGGTTTGAGGTTCGATGAGCCTGCGATAAAGCTCGCCCGACTTGGCGCCGGTCGCAAAGATGCGCTCGATGCGGCTCTCGCGCAGCAGGCGGCCGATGTCGTTCGGCTCAGCGTTTCTGATCGAGGTATCCGACGCGCCTGCGATGTCGCATTTCGCGACAGTGTCCCAGAGCGCGATGTGGTGCCTGCGGCACATCGCCTGTTTTTCCTCGATGGTTTCGGGCGTCTCCCTCGCCCAGCACCGCCGCGAGCACCGGCCAGAAGCGGTTGCGCGGATGGCCGTAGAAAAAGTGCGCCTCGCGCGATTTCGCCTCGGCAGCGAACCGAGCAGCAGCACGCGCGACTCCGCATCGTAAAGCGGCGGAATGTCGTGCACGATGGTTTCCAGCTTCATTTTGTCACTCCTCCATAACGGACAGGAACGCCCGGAACGCGCTCGGCAGCGCATAGCTCTCGCGAAGCGCCTGCGGCGTTGACGAAGGTCAGTCCCTCCGTCTTTTCCGCGAGCGTCACCTCGCAGCCTGCCATGTGCCACTCAACGTGGGTGAACACGTGCTTCGCGCCGCGCAGGGACAGCAGCTTTTTCGACCTGCCAGTCCGCGTGCGCTGAGCGCGCGCGAAGCTCGTTCGCGCCGGTCTTTCCCCTCGAGCGAGGGCAGCTCCCACAGGCCTGCGAGCAGACCGGTCTTCCGGGCGGCGGCGAATGCCGACCTCCTCCCCGCACCGCACGAGCAGCACGGTTCGCTCCTCGATGCGGCGCGCCCTTTTCGCGGCGCGTACCGGCAGGATTTCCGCATGACCGTGATGATACCCAAGGCACAGATGCTGCACCGGGCAGCCGCCGCAGCGCGGTGCGCCGTTCGGCAGGCAGACAGTCGCGCCGAGCTCCATCAAGGACTGATTAAAGTCACCGGGACGGTCCTCCGGCGTGATCTCTGAAAAATGACCAGTCGTTCGTTTTTTCTGTTTTGCGTCTGTAATCGGCGTAAAATCGTCGTTCAGCCGTGCTGCGACGCGCAGAACGTTGCCGTCTACCGCCGGGACGCGCAGACCGAAGCCGATGGACGCGACCGCGCCTGCGGTATATTCTCCGACGCCCGGCAGCGCCAGAAGCGCCTCAAATCCGCCGGGAGCGTGCCGCCGTACCGTGAACGCGACCAGCTGCGCGGCCCGGTGAGGTTGCGGGCGCGGCTGTAATAGCCGAGCCCCCCTCCCACAGCTTGAGCACCTGCGCCTCATCCGCCGCGGCGAGCGCACGAACATCCGGAAACGCCTGCATCCACCGCTCGTAATAGCCGCGCACGGCCTCGACGCGCGTCTGCTGGAGCATGATCTCGCTCACCCAGACGCGGTAGGGCGCCGCCTCGCGCCGCCACGGCAGGTCTCGATGTCCCTCGTCGTACCACGGAGCAGCGGCCCCACGATTGCTTTTGTCGCGCCGCTCAATGCTTCATATCGTCGAGCGTTGCGACCGGTGTAGAACATGGTGAACACCGCGTCCGCGATGTGTACGCCCCTCGTCGTCGTGCACCTCGACCATGAACACCGAGGTCTTTCTGCCGCGCTTGCGCTCATACGCAACAGCGGTCAGCCCGTGACCGGCGCGGCCGGGACGACGTAGTTGATGCTGCTGTCGAGCGTGACCGCGACCGTGCCCTGCGAGGGCCGCCGGAGCCGGCCGCAATGTCGCAGAGCGTGAAGATCGTGCCGCCGTGCGCCATGCCGAGCGGATTGAGCAGCTCATCGGTCAGCTCGACCTCGACCGTCGCGCCGCCGTCCTTGTCGAGCGTGATAACGTGCATATTCATCAGCGTTTGTTCAGACCGTTCGCGTTCCATATCTGACGCAGCTGTTGAGGATTTCTGCTATCTCCATAATAATCTCCTTCTTTTTTCCTGATTTACAGATCAAAAACCGCACGGATCGTGCGGCATACGCCGTCCTCGTCATTCGACGGACAGCGGTATTTCGCGAGTGCGGCGAGCTGCTCGTGCGCGTTCGCCATGGCATAGGACTCGCCCGCCGTGCGCAGCAGCTCGATGTCGTTGAGGTAATCGCCGAAGGCCATGCAGTCCGCCGTCGTGATGCCGAGCGTGCCGCACAGCTCCTCGAGCGCCCCGCCCTTGCTCACGCCGGTCCGCATGAGGTCGACCCAGTCCGTGCGAGAGCGCGAGCTGCGCCCGTCCGGCAAAGTCGGCAAACGCCGGCATGAGCACCTGCTCGGCGCGTCCGGCGCAGCACAGCGCGACCTTGCAGATCGGCTCGCGCGAGGCAAATTCCGCAAGGTCGGGCACCTCGGTGCAGCGCGCACAGTACATATTGAAATTCCGCACCGCCTCAGCAGACGAATTTTTCTCGTAAAATGCGCCGCTCCGGGCGGAAATGACCGTATAGGCCTCAGGCAGCGTGCGCACCCGCTCGATGGCATCGAGCACAACGTCCCGCGGCATGGCGGAAAAGCCGACGCACTCCGCGCCGTCGCAGATCATCGCGCCGTTCTCGCTGATATACATAAGCTCGTCCGCGATCTCACCGAACTGCTCGTAGAGTGTGTAAACTGGCGGCCCGAGGCCGGAGCGAAGCGCACGCCGCGCTCATGCAGCGCGCGCACGAGCGGAAACAGTCCCTCAGGCAGGCGTTTTGCGGCTGTCGAGCAGCGTTCCGTCCATGTCTGCGGCGATCAGTCTGATGCTCATGCTCTTCCTCCCGAAATCTCTTCCTCCAGCTCCTCGCGCTCCTCCTCGATGAACATGATGAAGAACACGGTCAAGAGCGGCACGAGCGTCAGCAGAAGCGCCTTCTCCCCGACTGCATTCGTCACCAGCGCGCCGATCGCGCCGCCGAGGATGAAAACAAGGATGATCGAATAGTAATTCTTCATTTTTCTCGCGGCGCCGCGGTCTCCCGTCTGCCGCCAGATGACAAACTGCTCGGTTCCCGAACGCAGATTGCCCGTGCACATGGTGGTCGCGAAAGCGCTGCCGCGCACCTTTCGGAAGGTCTCGACCTGCATGGCGCAGACGAACGAGATGATGATGTTGACCATGGCGTTCGCGGACTGCGGCAGCAGGGCGGCGATCGTCGAGCACCATTTCGCCCAGAACGACGATCTGACGCCAGTGGATGTTGATGTCGCGGTTCTGACGCGACTTGAAGCGGCGCTTGACGAGCTCGGCGGACAGCACGCCGAACGCAAACGCCACGATCGGCAGCAGATAGCGCAGCGCCTTTTGCCCCAATCGCCCTCGGCGAGATGTGCGCCGAGCAGCACGATATTTCCCGTTTCAGCGTTCGCGAACACGCCGCCGCGGCAAAGATAGGTATAGGCATCAAAAAACCGCCTGCGAGCGCAAGAAGCAGCCCCAGAACGAGCGACTCGGACATCTGTCCCTTTACTTTTTTCACGGTCTTTCCCTCCGTTTTCCTGAGGACAGTGCCGCACGGTGAACGCGGTATCGTCCTATGAAACCATTATAGCATATCCGCGAATGAATTGCACAAAATCGCCGCACAAATATTGTACAATTTTCCCTTGACAAGCGGCGTTTTCATGATACAATTAGAACAGAAAAAGCAGAGTAGACTGCAATGCGTTAAGTGCCGCTGAGACGGGGGAGTTGTTCAGCGGACGAAAGGGACCGAGTCCCCTGCGGTATTGCAGCCGCATCCCGCTGCTGCAACTGTTTAGGCATCTCCTAAATCGCTGTGGCAACAGATGAATTTATTATGGAGGTGTCTTTTTTCTATGTCAAAAAACAGAATATCTTCGTCCGCTCGCTGCATGAGCTGAAGAGCACGCGCTGCATCGCCGTGACCGCCTTGCTCATCGCCATCAACATCACGCTCGACCTGCTCGGCCTGACCATCAAACTGCCGCCCAATCTGCGCATCGGCTTCGGCTTTCTGTGCAACGCAGCCATCGGCATGCTGTTCGGCCCGGTCGTCGGCATGATGGCCGGCGTGTGCACGGATGTGCTCGGCTATTTCGCCGGCAACCTGTCCATGGGCGCGTACTTTCCCGGCTACACGCTGACCGCAGTGGTCGGCGGCCTGATCTGGGGCCTGTGGCTGTATCCGCGCAAGATCACCGTCTGGCGCGCCATCGGCGCAAAGGCCTGCATCAACGTGTTCTGCAACATCTGCCTGAACACGCTCTGGCTGACCATTACCGGCGGCAAGGCGATGAGCCTGCTGCTCGTCACGCGCGTGCCGAAAAACCTCATTCTCCTCCCGCTCGAGATCGTACTCGTCTACGTCGTCATGCGCCTCGTCTGCCGCATCTACAGTGCCCTGCCGGGCACGGTCGCCGAGACCGCCGCGTCCGACTCCGCGCAGTAAGCACGCCAGACTCATATGAATTTTTCAGCCGTCCGCTCCCCGGGCGGCTTTTATCTTGCCGAAAAAGCTCACGCTTTTCCGGCAGATGTGTTCTGACTGCGCAGAACACAGACGTCCGAAAGTTCCTGTGCAGAAACTTTCTCCCTCTCAATGTAAAGAAACCGAGGCGCATGTCCCCGGTTTCTTTGCGTTTGCACAGCAAACGCTTTTTTCATGCGCGCTGCCGCGCGACAGTCACTGTATTTACTACAGCGGCTTTCTTTTGCGCTATTTTCCTTTTTGTTCTGTGAATTTGACGAAATTGTTCTATGCAAGCGTCAGTTTTTTGGTATACTATATATGATAGGAGAAGAACGGCGCGACTGACCGCCTTTTCGCCTGAAAAAGACGCTTTTCCGCTCGCTGCTCCGTTCACTGAAAGGATGTGACCGCTTTTATGAAACTGACAAAAAGAGTATCAAACATAACGCGTCCTGGAAGGGTTACCGTCTGCCGCAGTATGACATTGACGCCGTGCGCGAGGCTACGCACAAGGCCCCTGACCTGGCTGCATTTCGGCGCCGGCAACCTGTGCCGCGCTTTTCCTGCGGTTCTGGCGCAGCGCCTGCTCACCGCAGGCCTGACCGATACCGGCATCATCTGCTGCGACGGCTACGATGAAGAGCTGATCGACCGCTGCTACCGCGCCTGCGACCATCTGTCGCTGTCCGTGACCCTGTATTCCAACGGCACCATCAACAAGGAGATCGTCGCTTCCGTCACCGAGAGCCTCAAGCTCAGCGAGGACGGCGCCCGCCTCAAGGAAGTCTTCACCGCTCCCTCCCTCCAGATGGTCACCTTTACCATCACCGAGAAGGGCTACGCCATCCAGAACGATGCGCATGACTTCCTGCCCGACTACAAGGCCGACATGGAGAGCGGCGGCGGACGCCTGCCATTCGTTCTTCGGCAAGCTCGCGTCCCTGTGCCTCTCGCGCGTCCGCGCAGGCCTCGCTCCGCTCGCGCTCGTGTCTCTCGACAACTGCTCGGATAACGGCGTTCGTCTCGAGCGCGCCATGCGCTACATGACCCAGGCCTGGATGCAGCACGGCTTTATCACCGAGGACGAGTATTTCGCCCTCATCAAGAAGAACACCTACCCGCCCTCCATGATCGACAAGATCACGCCGCATCCGGACGAGCGCATCGCCAAGGCGCTCACCGACGACGGTGTTGAGGGTGCGCAGCCGTTCGTTACCGAAAGGGCTCGGTCGGCGCGATCTACGTCAACTCGGAAAATCCCGCACTATCTGCTCATCGAGAACGCCTTTCCGAACGGCCATCCGCCGCTCGAGCAGTGCGGCGTTATCATCACGCGCCGTGACATCGTCGAGAAGTCCGCGCAGATGAAGGTCGCGACCTGCATGAACCCGATGGACACCGCGCTCGGCATTTTCGGCTGCATGCTCGGCTACACGCAGGTCAGCGCAGAGATGAAGGACAAGGAGCTTGTCAACCTGATCACCCGTCTGAGCGAGAACGAGGCAATGCCGATGGTCGCAGACCCAGGCGTTATCGACCCCGAGGCATTCCTGCACGAGGTTCTGGGCGAGCGTTACCCGAACCCCTTCCTTCAGGATTCTCCGCAGCGCACCGCGACCGACACCTCCCGCAAAGATCGCGCCGCGCTTCGGCACCACGCTGTACGCTTACTATAATTCCATGCTTCCAGCACACCGCGCGACCAAGCTGGTCTATATCCCGCTCGTGCTGGCAGGCTGGCTGCGTTATCTGGTCGGCGTTGATGACCGCGGCGACGCATTCGAGCTCAGCCCGGACCCGAACATCGAGCATGTCCGCAGCCTGATGGGCAACCCCAAGCTCGGTGACGAGTGCCCGGAGGCACAGCTGTATCCGCTGCTCGCGAACCGCTATTATTTCGGCGTCAACCTGTTCGAGATCGGCGTCGGCGAGACCGTTGTCCGCATGTTCAACGGCTTAACCGCGGTCCGCGCGCAATCCGCAGACCCTCAAAAATACTGCGGCGAGGAAAAGGCCGAAAGAGTGGATCTTCGACTGATCTTCATCCCGAAAAGCAAAGCACCGGCTCTCGCCGGTGCTTTTTTCGTTTTCTTGTCAGCCGACGCAAAATCTTCCCGCCGATACAGCGGGGTAGCGCTGAAGGCGACTTTACGCCCTCGGAGGGCGTGGTCATTACCGCCTTCGGCGGCTAGGGGCTGCCGGTGTTCACCGGCGGGGAATGCCGTCTGGCGGCGGAACAAAAGGGGACAGGACACCAAGTATGGTTTCCTGTCCCTCTTGACTCCCTCACCTTCCTTTTGCGCTGACACATCGGAGATGTGCAGCGAAACGGAGGTTACACGGGGCTCGGTTCCGTGCGTCGAGCAGATTTTGGGACGCTGTTATGCCCTGAATTTCCCTTGCGTTATCCGCCGCGCATAACAGTGCGCGGCCAGACGGTGCAGAGCGTTAGATTAGCGCTGCGACAGGCTCCGCTTCGATCAAGAATGTGCCCTTAGAGCACCAAACGCCCCTGTGGGCCCCTCGCTTTTAGACGCGCGACCGGAGGGAGTCGCGTCCTAAAGGAAAGGTTGGGAAGTCAAGAGGGGCAGGGAAACCTGGTGTCCCTGCCCTCTTGCCCCCCGCCGGGCGGCGGCAAGGTACACGCCCTCCGAGGGCGTAAAGTCGCCTCCACCGGCGCGCCGCTGTATCGGCGTAGGTAAACCCTCTGCTGAGGGTTAAGAAAAAGGGCACACCGCTGTATCGGCGGTACCGCTTACCCTCTGCTGAGGGTAAAGAAAGAAAACTCCTGCTTCCGCAGAAAAAGCAAAAACCTCCCGGTTCCCCGGGAGGTTCTAAAAACATGTTTATGTGAGCAACAGAATATCAGTTTTCGGGGCTGCGCTTAGCGTGCAGTACGCTTGCCGCGCTGCAGCGTCTTAGCGCATACGCGCTCGCCCTCCAGCTCCATCATACGTGCGCTTACCAGACCATTAAAAAAGCCCTTCATCATGATTATTCTCTCCTTTACATCTTGTATTTCTATTTCTCGTGAGTCCTTTTTCTTGAACTCTGGTATTATAATACACGATTCTTCACAGGAATACAAGAGTCGGATTTTATGAATATCTCACAATCGCAGCGTTATATTTTTTGTGCATGTTGACCATTACAGTCTCGCATATTGCATAAACAACAGCTTTTCATTCTATCCACCCTGCACAAAGTCAGGCAGATCACTCCATCACGACCATTTCGGGCGTGATCGGCAGCTCGCAGAAGCGCTTTCCGGTCGCGTTGTACACAGCATCCGCAATCGCCGGGAGCGGCGTGTTGATGACGACCTCACCGATCGACTTTGCGCCGAACGGGCCGGCATCCTCGTAGCTGCAATCGAACTCGACGCGGATGCGTCCCGATCGACACGCGTCGGGATTTTGTACTGGAGGAAGGAATTTTCCGCGGATGGACGCGGCGTCGTAGGTGATGTTTTCCGTGAGCGCCATGCCGATGCCCTGCAGTATGCCGCCCTCGGCCTGCACGCGCGCGAGATTCGGGTTGATGGGCGTGCCGCAGTCCACGCAGGCCGCATAGTCGACGACCGAAATCTCGCCGGTCTCCTTGTCGAGCTCGATCTCGGCCGCGCCCACCATGAACGGCGGAGGCGAAATCTCGGCGAGGTGTGCGTCACGGTCGCTTCGAGCGCGGTGTTATTTTATTCTGGGTCGAGCGCCGATCTCCTCGGGGTCACGCTGCGTCCCTCCTGCTCGCCGTCTCCACGCGCACGCACGCGCCGTCAAACGAAACCTCCTCGGCGCTTTACGCCCATCATCTCGCGCACCGAACGCCTTGATCTTATCGCGCAGCTCGAGCGCACACTTCTCGGTCGCCTTGCCGGTGACGTAGATCGTGCTCGACGCATAGGAGCCGGAGTCGTAGGGCGAGGAATCCGTATCCGCGCCGAGAACGTGATGACCTTGTCGAGCGGACAGTCGAGCGCTTCGGCCGCGATCTGCGCGAGCGTGGTGTCGCAGCCGGTTCCCATATCCGCCGCCGCGATGCGCAGCGTATAGAAACCGAAATCGTTGAGCTGGAGCGGGCTGAGCCGACGTCCATGTTCGTGATGCCCGGAGCCCTGCATCGCCATGCCCATGCCGACCGCGCGCACCTTGCCGTTGCCCATGTCGCGGCAGGGATATTATTGTCCCAGTCGATCATCTCGCGCACGCGCGCAAGACACCTGTCGAGCGTGCAGCTCGTGTTGACCTGACCATAATAGGCCGGCATGACGTCGCCCCTTTGACGATGTTCTTTTTTCGCGCAGTTCGAACGGGTCCATGCCGAGTCTGGCGGCAAGCTCATTTACCGCGGCTCTCGACCGCGAACAGTCCCTGCGTCGCGCCGTAGCCGCGGTACGCGCCCGCAGACATGATGTTCGTATACACAACGTCGCTCGTGAAGCGGAACGCCTCGGCCCTGCCGTAGAGCGGAATGGACTTGTGGCCGGACAGGACCGACCGTTGTCGGGCCGTGCTCGCCGTAAGCGCCCGTGTTCGACAGCGTATGCAGGTCGATGCCGCGCACGATGCCGTCCTTGGTCCGCGCCGAGGCGGACGTGCATCTGCATCTCATGGCGCGGCAGGACGCGGTCTGGCTCTCGACGACGGCTGAAGATGATCTTGGAGGGCTTTTTCGTCATCCACGTGACGAACGCCGGATAAACGGCGCTCACCGCCGTCTGCTTCGCGCCGAAGCCGCCGCCGACGCGGGGCTTGCTCACGCGGATCATGCTCTTTCGGGATGTGCAGGGCGTTGGCGATGATGCGGCGCGTGTGGAACACGATCTGCGTGGAGCTCACGATGTGCAGCCGGCCGTAGGAGGTCGATGCTGCAATAGGTGCGGAAGGTTTCCATCATAGCCTGCTGGCAGGCGCGGGTGTGGTACACGTGGTCGATTACGATGTCGCAGTCGTGCCAGCACCGCGTCGATGTCGCCGTTGCCGCACTCATCGTGCGCGCACAGGTTGCGCTTATTATCTGCGCCGACCGGCGACAGGCTCTCCCAGTTATCCTCGGGTGGACGAGGATGGGGTTGTCCTTGGCGGTGTGAAGTCCAGCACCGGCTCCAGCACCTCGTGATAGGCGACCTTTATCAGCTTTCAGCGCCTTATCGACGCATTTGTCGTCCTTGCCCGCCACGATGGCGACAACGTCGCCCGCAAAGCGGACGTGGCGGTCGATGAGGAGGCGGTCGTAGGGGCTCGCCTCGGGATAGGTCTGGCCTGCCTGCGTGTAGCGGCGGGCGTCCTGCGGCACATCCTCCCAGGTAAAGATGGCCTCCATGCCGGGCACCTTCATGGCCGCAGCGGTGTCGATGCTCTTCACCATGGCGTTGGCGTGGGGGCGCAGCGCAAAAGTTTGACGACAAGGCAGTCGGCGGGGCGATGTCATCCATATAGACTGGCTGCCCGGTCACAAGCTGCATGGCGTCCTTTTTGCGGAAGCGGTTTGTTGACGACCTTCATTCTTGCCCGCCTCCTTTTGCTTTTTTCCATGCGAGGAAGCTCTGTATGCCCCGCAGCTGCCCCTCGTAGCCCGAGCAGCGGCAGAGATTTCCCGCGAGATACTCCCTGATCTCGTCTTCAGTGGGGTATTCCTTTCCCGGAAGAGGGCGAGGGCGTTCATAATAAAGCCCGGGTTGCAGAAGCCGCACTGCTCTGCACCCTGATCGGCGATGAAGGCGCCGAACTCGGCAGCTTCCTCCTGCAGCCCCTCCAGGGTGGTCACTCTGCGGCCATTGACCCGGACCGCCAGGACCGAGCAGGACAGCACCGGCTTTTCATCGAGAAAGACCGTGCAAAGGCCGCAGTTGGAGGTCTCGCAGCCGCGCTCGACGCTCTTGCAGCCGTGGCGCGCGGACAAAGTCGATGAGCAGCGTATCCGCCGAAACGTCATCGACGATCTTTTTTTCCGTTTAAGTTTATCGTGATAAGCATAATCTTTCCTCTTTATTCCGCCGTGTTTTCAGAGTGCTTCCGCCGCGCGGCGGGACAAGCACGCCGACCAGATTTCTGCGATACGCCGCGCTGCCGCGCATGTTATTCGAGCCGAGCACCGCCTCGCGCTCACCTGTCGGCCATCTGCTCCGCCGAACCCGCCTGCGGGGGTGAAGATCATGGCACGCGCCGGGCGCGCGCCGATGGCAAAGCGGGCAGCCGTCCCCTCGCGCACGGACGCGCAGGTGAGCGTCGGCAGGTCGGTCTTGGTCGGGCGGACCGAGCGGTAGTCAAAGCGCGCGCCCGCCTTTTTCGGCACGATGACGCGCACGAGCACATCGCGGTCCTTTTTGCGCTCCGCGTACTCGCAAAAGCGGCACAATGCCGCCCTTGTACAGCTCGACCGATGCATCGAGCGCCAGAAACATGGTCAGCACATCGGAAAAGCCGAAGCGGCTGTAAAGACTGCCGCCGAGCGCGCGCGAGATTGCGCAGCTGCACGCCGACAATGTGGCGGACGCTCTCGCGCATCGCGCCGTTCGTGTACGCCGCAAGGCCCTCGTGGGTCTCGAGCGTGCGCAGCGTCGTCATCGCGCCGATGCGGAACTCGGTTTCCGTCTCCTCGACAGCATCAGACCGAGGCCGGACAGGTCGATCGCCGTGCCGACGTTCAGCGTTTCCATCTTGAGCCAGATCATGCCGCCGATGATGCGATGCGTCTATCTGTACGACGAGAACGGCTCCGCTGCGGCTGCAGTCGAAAAGACCGGGCTCGCTGCGCAGCGCGGCGCAGACGATGGGCATGGCGTACACCAAGGCGCTGCATCTGCTGCGGCGCGCCGAGAAGGTACTCGGCTTCGCGTTTACGCGCCGAACGATCGGCGGACGCGGCGGCGGCGGCAGCGTGCTGACCGATGAAGCAAAAGGAGTTCATGCAGCGCTATGAAAGCTACCGGGATGAATGCGTGCGCGCGGACAGGGAGCGCTTTCGCACGGTATTTCGCCGATGAAAAATGAAGCAGTCGGCGCGGTCATCATGGCCTCCGGACTTGCGCGGCGGTTCGGGTCGAACAAGCTGCTCGCGGACTTCGGCGGCGAGCCGATGCTGTGCCGCGCACTGGCGCAACGAGCCGGCATCGCGCCGCGTCTGGTCGTAACGCGTTCGGGGGAGGTTCACAGGCTGTGCACAGCTCTGGGCGTTCCCGCGCTGCTGCACGCCCTGCCCCACCGCAGCGACACCGTGCGTCTGGGTCTTGACGCCCTGCTGCGCGGAGATGCCCTCGTTTGCGGCTGTCTGTTTGTGCCGGGCGACCAGCTGCTGCTGCGCGAAAGCACCGTGGCAGGATGTGCGGCGCGTTTCGTCCTCGCCGGAAAAGGAGCGGACGATTTACCGTCTGGCCTGGCAAGGAATGGCTGCGCCCGTCTGATCGGCAGTCCCGTGCTGTTCGGGCGCGCGTATTTGACGCGCTGCTGCATCTGCCCGAGGGCAAGGGCGGCGGCGTGGTGGTGCGGCGGCACCCGGAGATGCGTGCGGCTGTTTGCTGCCGCGCATCCGGCGGAAACCGAGGACGCCGACACGCCGGACTGAAAGGCACGTTGAACATTTATTTCCGCACCCTTGGCTGAAAAGGGCATTCGCCCATCTTGGCGAAAAACCCTTGCCGATTGCACAAAATCCTTTTGAGATAGGTTCAGCCCATTTCAAATTGTTTTGCCTTTTGTTATAAAAACTGGGGACCCTTCATGGCGTTTCGCCTGAGCCTGGCAGAGTGAAACGCCCCAAAAAAGAGAAATTTTTAATGAGGTGTGGGTATGCAGAAGACAACTATTTCTACGGATGCGGCGCATGTTTTCTACGCCAAAATGCCGCTGGCCCGGCCATTCCGCTCCGGACTTCTCAGCGCACAGTTTCGCCATGTTTGTCGGCAACCTGACGCCGCTGCTCATCATCATGGGCGCGTGCGGCATCGCAGGCGGTGAGTTCGCGGATCTCAGGTCAGCGTGCTTCAGAACGCGATTTTGTCGCAGGTGTGGTAACGCTCGTCCAGCTGTTCTCCATCGGACCCATCGGCGGCAGGTTCCGATCATCATGGGCACCAGCTCGGGCTTCATCGGCGTATAGCAATACGTAACTGAACGAAGCATACTGAG
>VOFC01004320.1_pt1 | contig 20807 bp, 33 predicted proteins | sample 5384161 | NCBI WGS metagenome assembly VOFC01 (sample SAMN12384722, study PRJNA508395) | human gut metagenome | isolation source: healthy gut B | host: Homo sapiens
ATACCGAGGAATCGAAGCTCCGTGCGGCGGTATTCGCGCCAGAGCAAATATACGAGATAAAAATGACGCGATCTCCGCGATCGGGAACGAGTACCAGACGGCATTCAAGCCGAACTGCTGACCCAGAATCCACGCCGCCGGGAAGAATGACGACCAGCTGACGGCAGACAGATTGCACGATCAGGCTGTTCATGCCGCGTGCGGTGGCCTGAAACAGCGTGGAGTTGATGATGCCGAACGCCGCGCCGAGGAACGACAGGCTGATGGTCTTGAGCGCCGGAACGCCGACCTCGATCATCTCCCCTGTGCTGCCGCCGCATCCGGACTTGTCCACAAACAGCATGAGCATCTGCTCGGGCAGCAGCTGGAACAGCACCAGACCCCAGACCCATGATGACGACAGCCGCCGTCAGCGTGATCTTATAAGCACCACCATCAGACGCTTGCGATTGCGTGCGCCGTAGTTGTAGCCCAACCGGCAGCGCCCCTGATTGGAGTCCGAATACCGGCATAAAGACGAAGGTCTGCAGCTTGAAATACACACCGAGTACGTTGACCGCCGTCTGCGAGAAGGCAATCAAAATGCCGTTCATGACCGGCCGTCATAACTGAGACCACGCTCTGCATGACAATACCCGGCAGGCCGACACGGTGAAATGTCCTTGATCGTCTGTCCGCGCCACTTGAACTCGCGCATGTTGACATTCAGCACCTTCTGTTGACGGAACACGCCCCACAGACCAAGCGCCATGCCGAAGATCTGGCCGATAACGGTCGCGAGCGCCGCGCCGCGAATACCCATCTCCGGGAACGGACCGATACCGAAGATCATCAGCGGGTCAAGGATGATGTTGATGATCGCACCGGTCGACCCTGACACATCGGGATGATCATGTTGCCGCCGGACTGCTGGATCTTTCTCGCACATCATCGAGATCATAACAAAATACTCATGCCGACCGCAAGGTGCGAATACTGAACCGCAAAGGTCGAAACCGCCTCGCTCGCACCGAATGCGCCGACGAATACACCGAAAATCCCCAGCCGAGGATGAATGCGATACCGCCGACGACCGCCAGCGCAATGCCGTGCTCTGCCGCCGAATCCGCGTGCTTCTGGCGCTTTTCGCCCAGACGGCGCGCGATCAGTGAGTTTACGCCGACACCGGTGCCGACACCGATCGCCACGACCAGCATCTGCAGCGGATATACGAGCGAAACCGCCGCCAGCGCATCCTGCGAATACTTGGCCACGAAGATACTGTCTACGATATTGTACAGCGCGTTGATGATCATAGAGATCATCGACGGCAGTTCCATCGAAAAGATCAGCGGACCCATTTTCGCGGTGCCCATTTTTATTCTGTTGTTCCAAAATTACAGCCTCCCACCGTAAAGGAAGCCGCGTTAGGATTTCTAACGCAGCTCCATACTCTCTTTCTATATATAATAGGACATGATGCGTTATATTGCAAGTGTTTTTTTACAATTTATCCGCAAGTTCGGCAAAGGAATGCTCGACGAACACATCGCTGACCTGCCGGAGCGTGTCTTCGCCCTCCGCGTAGGCGGGTTCAGCCATGCCGCAAAGCGCAAAACCGGCTTTTTTCGCCGTTACGCCCGCATACGGCGCATCCTCAAAACACCATGCACTCCTCTGCCGTCAGACCGAGACGGCGGGCGGCTTCAAGATAGATATCCGGCTCGTACTTGGGCACGCCTACGTCCTCAATGGTGAGCATGAACTCGAAATACTTCATCATGTCGCGGTCAACGAGCGCCTTCTCCGCGTGGCGGCGTGCCCGTCAGCGTAGCGATGGCCATTTGATGCCGCGTGCGCGCAGACCTTCGAGAAAAGTCCGATCACGCCGTCCCTTCGGCCGGGCAATCGTCTCGTAGCGCGAGGTGATCATCTCGTCCATGCCGTCGAGCATCTGCTGCTGGGTCAGCGGCAGGTTCGGATAGCGTTTCAGAAAAATACTCCGCGACCTGCGGCTGGGAAAGCCCTCGCATACCGCGTAGTCCGCGTCTGTGATGTGAACGTCGAACTGCGCAGGTAGCGCTGTGTCAGTCGTTTCCAGACCGGCATGGAGTCCAAAAGCGTGCCGTCCATGTCGAAAATTGCACCTTTGAAATTCTGCATTGGTTTGTTCCTTTCGAGAACGTATATCGTAGGGCGTGACGACCTCGGCACGCCGCCTTTCAGCAGCAACTGCACATGATTTACGGCGCGCCGAGTCGTCGCGCCCTACGGATGGTTGGTTATTTGGTTTTTCGGTCGATAAACTGCGGTCTGAGCTTGGAATAGATGATCTTCTGCTCACTGTACAGGCCGTAGTAGCCGGAAACATATACGAGATGGCGATGACCAGCGCGAACAGCGCAAGGCTCTGACCGCCGAACAGCTCATACGCCAGCAGAATGGATGTGAGCGGCGAATTGGTCACGCCGCAGAAACAGCCGTCATGCCGAGACCGGCCGCAAAGGACGGCGCCAGACCGAAAATCCGCCGTAGGCGGCGCTGAATGTTGCACCGATGAACAGCACGGGCACGATCTCACCGTTTTTATAGCCGACGCCGATGGTAATCGCCGTCAGCACCAGCTTGAGGAAAAACGCCTCGTAGGCCGCATGACCGGCAATCGCGCGTTCAATGACCTGCATGCCTGCACCGTTGTAGTCTCGGGTGCCGAGCAGCAGGCTGATGAGCACAACGACAGCACCGCCGACCGCGATGCACGCGTACTGATTCGGCAGAAAATGCTTGAACAGATGGCCGATTTTATGGAAGATGATGCACACGAGGCGTACTCAGTCCGGCGCAGACCACGCCGAACGCCACCAGCTTTACAATAAGCAGCACATCTGTATTTTCCGGCACACCGGAGAGCGTAAACGCGGTCGTGCCGCCGCCAAGCTGCAGCGCTACCTGATGCGCGATCACGCTCGCGAGGATGGACGGAAACAGCGCCGCGTAGTACATCACGCCCACGCTGATAACCTCCATTGCGAACACGCTCGCCGCAAGCGGCGTGCCGAACAGCGCCGAAAAGCACGCTGCCATGCCGCACATGGTGATTGTTGCGGGAATCCTTGTCGTCCAGGTGCATCAGATGTCCGATATTGCCCGAAATAGCGCCGCCGAGCTGCAAAGCGCCGCGCCCTCACGGCCCGCCGAGCCGCCGCACAGGTGGGTCAGCACCGAGGTGATGAAAATGCTCGGCGCAAGCCGCAGCCGTACCGGATGATCCTGCCGCACCGAGGTCAGGATAAAGTTAGTGCCGCGCTCAAGCGGCATATCCATTTTACTGTACCAGAACGCAATGAAAACACCGACCAGCGGCAGAAAATACAGTGTCCAGCTCTGCTCCTGCCGGGTTTCGGTCGCCCATTCAAGCGCGCGTGCTCAAACGCCGCGCCGACCGCGCCGACGACCACGCCGATGATTACCGCAAACAGGCACCATCTCGCAAAAAATGCTGATATTGTGCCGCACGCGGTACCACGAGCCGTACAGCTGCCGCAGCAGACGGCGTCCCGGCTTGTTATTCTGAGGCATGGCGCCCCCTCCCCTTCATGCAATCTCTCATTTCCGATAAGAATTGCCCCGCAGAGATAACCTGTGGGGCAATTTGTGAGTAAACTATGCTTATTTGCTCGTAGATGAGGTTTCCTTGAGCACAACATCGTGCGCCGCCCTCGACGATCGAGGTTGCGGATACCAGCGTGATCTTGCCTTCTTCTGGAACTCCGGAATGGACAGAGAGCCGCAGTTGCAACATGGTGGAACGAACCTTGCTCAGGGTCAGGCCGAGGTTGTCCTTCAGCGAACCTGCGTACGGAACGTAGGAGTCAACGCCTTCCTCGAACGACAGCTTCTTGTCACCGCCCATGTCGTAGCGCTGCCAGTTGCGGGCACGGGCAGAACCTCGCCCCAGTATTCCTTCATGTAGCTGCCGTTGATGTTGACCTTGTTTGTGGGGGGACTCGTCAAAGCGAGAGAAGTAGCGGCCGAGCATGAGGAAGTCCGCGCCCATAGCCAGCGCCAGCGTCATGTGGTGGTCGTAGACGATGCCGCCGTCGGAGCAGACGGGGAATATATACGCCCGTTCTCTCGAAATATTCGTCACGAGCGGGCTGCAACATCGATCAGAGCGGTAGCCTGACCGCGGCCGATGCCCTTCTGCTCACGGGTGATGCAGATGGAGCCGCCGCCGATGCCGACCTTGATAAAGTCCGCGCCGGCCTCAGCGAGGAAGCGGAAGCCCTCACGGTCAACGACGTTGCCCGCGCCGACCTTGACGTCCTGTCGCCGTACTTGCGCGTACCCAGGACAGGGTGCGGCTCTGCCACTCGGAGAAAGGCCCTCGGAGGAGTCAATGCAGAGCACGTCTGCGCCGGCCTCAACCAGTGCCGGAACACGCTCTGCGTAGTCGCGGGTATTGATGCCTGCGCCGACTACATAACGCTTGTGCTCATCGAGCAGCTCCAAGAGAGTTTGCCTTTGTGGCTGTCGTAGTCCTTACGGAATACCATATAAACAAGGTGCTGCTTGTCGTCTACCAGCGGCAGAGAGTTCAGTCTTGTTGTCCCAGATGATGTCGTTTGCGATCTTGAGACTGGTGTCTGCCGGAGCGGTGATGCTTGTCAAACGGAGTCATGAACTGTTTCAACCTTAACGCTGCGATCCATGCGGGAAACGCTGGTAGTCGCGGCTGGTGACAATGCCGAGCAGCTTGCCGTTAGCGGTGCCGTCATCGGTAACCGCCATGGTGGAGTGACCGGTGCGCTCCTTCAGCTTGAGAACTTCCCAAGTGTGGTGTCCGGCTTTACGTTGAGTCGGATACGATGAAGCCTGCCTTGTAGTTCTTACGCGGAAACCATGGCAGCCTCGCTCGATCGACTGCGAACCGAAGATAAAGGAGATACCGCCCTCCCTGCGCCAGTGCGATTGCCATACGATCATCCGATACCGCCTGCATGATTGCGGAAACCATAGGAATGTTGGCATACAGCGCGGATTCCTCGCCCTTTTTGTACTTAACGATTGTGTGCGCAGGCTTACGTTCGCCGGCATGCACCCGCAGAGGAATACCCCGGTACCAGCAGATATTCGTTAAAGGTATGCGAAGGTTCACTGAAATAATACGCCATTTCGTCGTTCTCCTTTTTCTCCAAATAGGTCGTTTTTGATAGTTGTTTATTATATCCTTTTTGCCCTGTAAAGCAAAAGCGGGCATATGACGGTTTTTCACGATTTTGCCGCATGCGTGTTATGCAATCCGTGCAATAAAACTGTCGCGGAACTACAGTTTTGCCGACAAGAGGAACGGACCGTGGGCCGTTCCAAAGTCGTCCGAAAGTTCCCATACGGAAACTTTCTCCCTCTCAGGGTGTAAAACCTGCGCTATCCTTGCGCGGATTCTGGACGCGCTGCGCCGATACATGCTCCCGGTTTGCTCTCATTAAACATTTTTAAGGATAGAGGCTCATGGGCAGTACGAATTTGCACAGCAAATTTATTTTATGCGCCATCGCGCGGATTTAATTGATATAGCCTGTTCCTTTCGATAGAAAATCCGCAGACGTTCCCGGGCGTGATTTTTCATTTGAAATGAGGAATGAATGATGGTGGCATATTGAAGTCCTTGCGGAGCCGTCCGGTATTTTTCCGGTGCCCTTCGCTTTGTTGTACTCAATCGTGCGGCCGCGATGTCAATGCATGCAAATGAATCTTAACACGCTTCTAACTGCCGGGCGGTCAAATGCTGTCAGTCCTCGTCAAGCGACACCCATTCGGTATCGCCGGTGTGGAAAAAGTACAGCACGCAGGCGCGGACCGGTCTGCCGTAAATCTCATGCACGGCACGCGCGTAGGCGGCCAGCTGCGGACGGTACTGCTCAGCTCTCGACCGCACCGCCCTTCTTGATGCGGTCGGTCTTGAAGTCAAGGATAACAAAGCCGTCCCTGGTTTCGATCAGGCAGTCGATAACACCCTGCAGGAGCATTTTCCTCGGTGCGTCCGCCGCAACCGGAAAATACGCTTTGCGCCGGAACAAGCACGGAGAACTTGAACTCACGCCGCACCTTGTTTTCCGCCATAAAGCTTTTGTACAGGTCGGAGGCGAAAAAACCGTTCGATCTTGCGTTTATCCACAGCATGCGCCTGTTCTGTGGACAAAATCTTCTTTTCCGCCAGACGGTTCAGCTCGTTTTCCACGCCGTTCGGCGCACAGGCGGCGTCAAAGTCGCAGAACTGCATGAACAGGTGGTGTGCTGTGCCGATCTCGGCCGGTGTCAGCTTTTTTCTCCCTGCTCGAACAGCGGCGCGCGCAGCTGCACCTCCTCCTTCCGCGGAGGCGGTGTCTGCTCGGCGGCCTCGTCTGCGCGGTAGCCGCGGCCGACACCGGTGGCGGTCAGCTTACTCGGCAGATCCGCGAGGTAAGCATGCGGGTAGTCGAAGTGTGGCTGCACGGTGCAGTCGCCGGTCTCCCCCTGGTCCTCGAAACGCAGGATTTCAGTTTCCTGCGGCTGCAGGTCGCTCGATAATACACCTTGAGCGTGAATGCGTCATTGTCCGTGCCGTGCTGGGCACCTCAGGCGCATACTCCTCGCGGAACGCACGCGCGCACGGATGCCGCAGCAGCGGTGTCAGAATCCACGCAAGCGGCGTGCGCACCGCGCCCATGGCGTACTGCGGCAGCTCATCGAGCGATGCCAGCAGCGACCATTTTTTCAGCGAATTCCGCAGGCTGCCGGTGGCTGCCGTCAGAATCAGTTTTTCCTTGGCGCGCGTCATCGCTACATATAATACGCGCAGCTCTTCGGATATCATCTCGCGGCGCATCTGCACCGAGACCGCAATGCGCTCGGCGGTGTCGTACTGCACACCGCGGTCACGGTCGCGGCACTTGCTGCCGAAGCCGAGGTTCTGGTGCACGAGCACCGGCTCTTTGAGGTCGCTGTCGTTGAACTGCTTGGCGCAGTCTGCCACGATAACGACCGGAAATTCCAGTCCTTGACTTGTGGATGGACAGAATGCGGACCGCACCGCCGGTGGCCTCGGCACCGACCGTCTGGAAATCCTCGCCCTGCTCGAGCATGCCGCGCAGCAGGCGCACAAAGTCAAACAGGCCGCGGAAGCCCTGTCCCTCAAACGAGCGCGCCCGCTCGAAGAATGTCAGCAGGTTGCTCTGGCGCTGTGCGCCGTTCGGCAGCGCGCCGTACAGGCCGAGTGCGCCGGTCTGATCGTAAATCTCCCACAGCAGGCGGTACACCGGCTGATCACACGCAAAAGGTGCGCAGAAAGTCCAGCCGCTGCAGAAAGGTTTCCCACCTTCGGGAAAATCCGTTCTCGACTGCAGAAGCGCGTCATAATAGCTGATCTTGCGATCCACAAGGCGAATATCTGCCAGTTCCTGCTCGGTGAAGCCGAACAGCGGCGAGCGCATCACACCGATAAGGTCAACGTCCTGCCTCGGATTATCAATGACGCTGAGCAGCGACACCATCGTGCCGACCTCGGCAGTCTCCAGCAGGCCGCCGCGCTGCTCGGCGCTGGCTGTTACGCCGATACGCTCCAGCTCCGCAATGTAGGTCGGCGCCTTACTTCTGGGCGAGCGCAGCAGGATTACGATGTCACCCGGCGTGACCGGACGCAGCCTTCCGGTCTGCTTGTCCGTCACCGGAAAGCCTTCATCGAGCAGCGCACGAATGCGCTTCGCGGCAAGCCGCGCTTCGAGTTCGGTCTTGTCCGGCGCATCATCGTCCTCGCCGAGTCCGTCCGCATCCACGAGCAGGACTTCGGTCTTGTACCGCTCGTTTCCGGCCTCCGGATAGTAGTCCGCACCGAGGTGCAGCGCCTCCTTGTCCGTGTACGCGAGGTCGCCCACGGTCTCGCCCATGACGGCGGCAAACAGGTAGTTGCACGCGTCCAGCACAGCCGCCCGCGAACGGAAATTCTGCCCGAGGACAACACGGCGCGGCTGCCCGTCGGCGGCATCCGCCGCCTCACCGAAGCTGCGGTATTTCTCAAGGAAAATGGACGGGTCCGCCAGTCGAAAGCCGTAAATGCTCTGCTTGACGTCACCGACCATGAACAGGTTGGTCTCGTCTCTGGAGAGTGCGCGGAAGATGGCATCCTGCACGGCGTTGGTGTCCTGATACTCGTCTACCGCAATTTCGGTGAACTGCTCGGACATGGTTTTCGCCAGTGCGGACGGCTTGCCGTCTGTGTACAGCAGACGCACGGCAAAGTGCTCCAAATCGTTGAAATCCGCAGTATTTCTTGCACGTTTCGCTGCCGTAAAGGCATCATCGAAGGCGTTTACCATGTCGATGAGCGCGAACAGCGCGGGTGCTGTCAGGCCGCGGTCGTACTCCGCTTCTTCTGCGGTGACGGTCAGCCATTTCTCCCGAATATTATTGGCAACGCCCTTCCACTCCTCGCGCATGGCCTTGATCTGTTCGAGAAACGCCTTGTCCTCGAATTTTCTCGCGGCCTTGAGTCGGTCAAACGAGATCGACCGGGCAGCCTTCACGCAGTCGTCCCAGCTGCCGTTGTACAGCGCATCGAGCAGACGCTCGGCCTGATTTGTCGCTCGTCAGCGCGGGCAGATAGTTGTCCGCCAGCTCGTCAATGCCGGTCAATTCATCCACAGCCATGTGCAGAAATGCCGCACCGTGCTGTGCCGCCGACCTTGCCTGCTCGCGCAGAACACAGCCGTGCGGCGTGTCCATGCCGCGCGTACAACCCCGCACGCACGTTCTCAAGGAACGCCCGCGGATCGGGATGCGCCTGAATCTTCTCGTAGGTTCCGAGAATGACCTCGCCCAGCTTTTTATCGTCGCGCCCCGCCGTCAGCAGGTCACAGAGCGCAAAAAACTTCTCGTCCGCCTGCTCGTAGGCCGTGTCGAGCACTTCTTCGAGCACCTCGGCGCGCAGCAGCTTGCCCTCGTTTTCGTCCATCAGGCGAAAGTCGGGCGCGATGCCGAGCACCGCCGCCTGCTCGCGCGCGAGCGACAGGCACAGCGCGTGCACGGTCGTGATTTTCGCGCGGTGCACGAGAAACAACTGCCGCCGCAGACGCGTGTCGCGCGGGTTCGCGGCTACGGCCGCACCGAGGGCCGCACCGATTCGCTCACGCATTTCGGCTGCCGCTGCGTTGGTAAAGGTAACCAGCAGCAGGCGGTCGATATCGACCGGATCATTCTCGTCCGTCAGCCGCCGGAGCACGCGCTCGGTCAGTACGGCTGTCTTGCCCGAGCCGGCTGCCGCCGAAACCAGCAGTGCGCCGCCGCGGTCATCGATCGCGGTCTGCTGATCAGGTGTCCACTTCGGCATTGTCGTCCCCTCCTAACTGCTCCCAGAATTCCTTGTCCTTGATGTTTTTCAGCCAGCGCACCTTGTCTCCGGCGGTCTCATCGAACCGGCAGGCTGCCCGGAAATCACACCATTCGCAGTAGCTGCGGTCGGTCTTGCGCGGGTCGGCTTCAATGCTGCCGTTTTCGCAGAGCCTGTCCCATTTCGAGCAGCTTTTTCTGCGTGTAGCGTGCCAGTCTGCCGAATTTCGCCAGATCGGCTACCGCAGACTTGGCGGCAAGCGTCGGCTCATCCTCGCCCTTCCCGGTCTTGATAGAGACCGGAATAAACCGTCCGTCACCCTCCAGACCGTGCTCCATCGCCTCGGGCAGCGACATATCGTCGCTCAGCAGACCCGAACGCCGCAGCGCCTTATCGCGCAGGATGCGCAGCCCTTCCTCGTCCGTGTCGCGCGCCGTGTCCGGCAGCTCATCGCGCACCGGAACGTACAGCACGCCCGCCGGTACGATTTCGTTCAGCTCGGCAGTCAGACGGGCACGATAGCGGTCAAGACCCTCCTGCTGCAGCGCGTACAGATAGATGATAAGCTGCATGTTGAGTCCATACCAGATGTCGGACAGCGAAAATGACTTTTTTTCCGCTTTTATAGTCCATAACTCGCAGATAGAGGCGGCCGTTTTTGATGTAGCCGTCCACGCGGTCCACCTTTGCCGGAGAGTGAAACCGACACATCGCCGTCCTCACACTGCACGGGGGCGGCAGGTCTCCGCTGCGCGAGAAGTCCAGCTCATAGTCGATCGGCGCAAAGTCGGATACGCGCAGTTCTTCGATCACGTTGTCGAGGATCTGCTCCACGGCGCGCACCAGTCGGCGGAACAGGTACTGGAAACGCGCGGTTTTGTTCTCCAGGCCGCCCAGTTCCTCCGCGACATACTGCCGTACCGCTTCACGGCAGGCTTTGCGCACGGTCGGCTGATTGCATGGGCGGCGCCGCCCTCGCACTTTCCAAGAGCATCCAGCGCATGCTCGAGCACATAGTGGATGAACGTGCCGGTCGAGAGCGCATCAAACTTCGCCACGCGGCGCGGCTTGGCCTTCAAACCATACTGCATAAAGAATGCAAACCGACAGGAATAGAACGTATCCACACGCGAAGCGGTCAGATTGAGGCTTTTTCCGTACAATCCGTCAATCGTGTGCGGACTGCTCAGCGGTCCCTCTGCCGCGCCGCTGCGCCTGCGCGTTTTTGACGCGCTCATCATCCTTATAGTAGTCATAGGCAGCCCGCACGGCGGCTGTCCGGTCGCCCGAAAGATACGCACACGCGAGTTCGACCGCCGGTCGTTCCTGCCTGCAGGCGGTCACGCACGGTCTCCGTCCGGTGGGTGGAAAACGGCATATCCGGCAGCAATTCGCGCACTGTGTTTACGAAGTAGGATGGCCGCGTTTCACCGCCGCCTGCGTCGATGGTGTGATACGTCAGCAGCAGCTCGTCCGTCGGGCACGCCAGTGCTCGATAGAGCGTTTCCTGCTCCATCAGCAGGCGTTCTCGCCGTAGGCTTTGAGTTCCACGCCGAGCGCATCCATTTTGTCACGGTCCATGTCGCTCAGCAGCGAGGTCGAGGATGGGTTTTTTCGGTATCAGGCCGTCGTTGACGCCCAGCAGGATGACATATTTGCATTTTCCGTACACGCCCGCTCGATGTTGCCACAGGTCACGCGGTCGAGCGAAACCGGAATCGTACCCACATCATACTCGCCAAGCACCAGCCGGAACAGCTGCGCGAAACGGTCGAGCGTCAGCGGCATATCACCGCACACCCATGCAAACTGCTCCATCGCAGGACCAGGATTTCCCTACAGCTGGCGGTACTCGTCGGCCAGCTGCAGACGACCCGCCTGCTCGTGTCTGGCGGCGCGGTCGGTCATGCGCTGCGGCGCATCCACCGCGAGAAGAAATGCATAGAGCGCACGCACGCAGTCGCCTGCAGGCTGCTCACCTGCAAGTGCCTCGCGCAGTGCGGAGAACGGCGCGATTGCCCGTTTGCGGGTGTGTTCAGCTCAGCAAGCTGTGCCTTCGCGTTCTCGTCGATGGACAGACCGTAGCCGTCCGGATGCTCGGTCCACTCGCGTTCCCATGCTCCGCCGCGGATGTTCCAGGTGAGCACATAGTTCTCTAATTTGTCAATTTCGTCCCAATCAAGCCCGCGAGTCCGGTCTTGAGACAGGAGAACAGATCTTCATATCGGAAGTGATTTCGCACCGCCTCGAGCGCATTCGTGACCAGCGCCATCGGCGGACGGGACAGCAAATCCGGCTTTTTCCGCAAGAAACACCGGAATGTCGTACCGCGCCATCGCCATTGCGAGGAAACGCGCTGTACGGCTCGATATCGCGTGCCGCAACCACAAAATCGCGGCAGCGCGCGCCTTCGTCCCGCACCTTGCGTCGAATGTAGGCCGCCGCATGCTCACACTCGTCAAACGGTGAAGCCGCCTCGTAAACCCGAACGCCGTCCGCGCTCTCCTGCGGGTGCGCACCGGGCAGCTTTCGCGTTCGAGCGCAGCCAGTCCCGCCGGTCGGGCCACCTTGCTTTCGCCCAGTTCGATGCGCTCGACCGTCTGGTTATGATGCTTTGCCATCCGGGTTAATTTCTGCACTGTTTACAGCCGGTAAGGAAAATCTCCGGTAATCCGTATCGCAGGTTACCGCCGCAGAGAGCGGCACACCTGCCGCCAGCATGGCATCGACTACCGCACTTTCCTGCGCGGTAAAACCGAGAAAACCATCCAGATAGACCGCTGCGCCGTCCAGCGTGTGACTTTCCGCCAGCCGGTCGCGCAGATGCGTCAGACGGTCGCGCGGATCGGGCAGGGACTCATCGCACAGGCGCTCATATGCCGTCAAAATCTGTGCAAGGTCGGACAATTTTTCTGCAAGTACAGCGTCCTCACTCTCCTCGGCAGCCGCAAACAGCGTCTCCGGTGCGACTGCACAGGTTTTGCACTCGTCGATCAGCCGCAGCGCCTCCTGCAGCAGCTCCGGCTTGTCTGCCAGACCCTTCCACGCACTCAGCCCGCCCTGCACACGGCGTGCCGCCTCCTGCAAGGTCAAAAGCTGACCTGCCGGTGTCAGCATCTGCTGCGCCAGTCCGCCGACCTCAGAGAACACACGGTCAGCCAATCGTGAGAACGTCAGCACCTCGGCCGTGCGTGCGCCGTGGTTGTGCGTGGCCGCGGCAAGCCGCCGCTCCATCAGGTGCGAGTTCAGCTCGGGCACGAGCAAAATCTGCCGTCCTCTCCCTTTTCGCTCAGCGCCGCGATCTCCCGCAGGATGGCCGTTGTCTTGCCGCTTCCCGCTCGTCCGGTCCAGATCCGCATGGCACACTCTCCTTTCGTTTCATAGCTATTTGATTATAGCACAACCGAAGCAAATTGAAAATGGAGACACCCACCGCAGTGGGCGTCCAGCGAGCAACCGCCCATAGGGCGGCTCTTAGCGAGTCGGAATAGAAAACAGGAAATTATCAATAAAGACCGCGTAGTCGTTTTATGCATTTTCGTGCGTTATTCACTTATTTTCCAGTTTTTTGAACTTTTCCGGTGTTTTGTTTGTATTCTCATATTCTGTAAAATTATTTTTTCAAAAACTCTTGCATTTTTCTCCGCTTGGGACTATACTTTCCTCAGGCAGAGTAATAAAGGCTTTGCCCGCAAAACCAAATATTTGATTCTTCAGGGCAGGGTGCAATTCCTACCGGCGGTACAGCCCGCGAGCGGATGCCATTCGGCGGGAGCATGATTCGGTGAAATTCCGAGGCCGACAGTATAGTCTGGACGAAAGAAGAATGCGCGGAAAGACCTTCCGCTTGTTTGCTGTTCTGAAATGCCGATTCGGTGTTTCAGACTTTTTTTTTACAATGCTTTTTCTCAGCGTCCCGAAGATTCTGTCTTTGGGGCGTTTTTTATGGCTGTCGCCAAACTATCGTGAAATTTTCTACAGAATTATATCAGGTGATTCTATGCAGGAGCAAAAACAGGAATATATGCGTCGGGCGCTGGCGCTGGCCCAGCGCGGAGCCGGTCACGTCAACCCGAATCCGATGGTCGGCTGCGTCATCGTCAGGACGGCAAAATCATCGGTGAAGGCTGGCACGAGCACATCGGCGGCCTGCATGCCGAGCGCAATGCATTCGCGCACTGCACCGAGGACTGCACGGGCGCAGACCTTTACGTCACGCTCGAGCCGTGCTGCCACTGGGGACGCACGCCGCCGTGCACAGACGCAGTCATCGAGCACAAGATTGGCCGCGTGTTCGTCGGCTGCCTTGACCCGAACCCGCTGGTAGCCGGCAAAGGCGCACAGATCCTGCGCAACGCAGGCATCGAAGTCGAGACCGGCGTGTGCGAGGACGGAATGCCGCCGCGTGAATGAAGTTTTCTTTCACTACATCACGCACAAAACGCCGTTTGTGACGCTCAAGTACGCGATGACGCTGGACGGCAAAATCGCGCGCACACCGGCGACAGCCGCTGGGTTACCGGCGAGACCGCCCGCCGTCATGTGCACGAAACGCGCAACCGGCTGCCTGCCATCATGGTCGGCATCGGCACCGTGCTTGAGGACGATCCGCTGCTCACCTGCCGCATTGACGGCGGGCGCGATCCGATCCGCGTAATCTGCGACAGCCGCGCAAGAACGCCGATCGACAGCAGAATCGTACAGACGGCGAACAAAATCCCGACCTATATCGCGGTCGTCGGTCGAAATGAGCGCACCGCTGAACTGGAACGGCACGGTGTACACATTCTCGAATGCAAAACGAAAAAAGAGCGCGTAGACCTTGCCGACCTGATGCGCCAGCTCGGCGCACTCGGTATCGACGGTCTGCTTCTCGAAGGCGGCTCGGCACTTGCGTTCTCCGCGCTGGAGGCCGGTGTGGTGCACCGCGTGCAGGCGTACATCGCCCCGAAAATCATCGGCGGTGCAGGCGCGAAAAAGTCCGGTCGGAGGTCTGGGATTTGACAAGATGGTGCAGGCGCTTCCGCTGAAGGACGTGACCTGCACGCCGATGGACGAAGATTTCCTGATTGAAGGGAGATTGTAATGTTTACTGGACTTATCGAAGAAATCGGTACGGTGCGACGCATCGAACGCGGCGCAAAGGGCGCTCGGCTGACGATTGCGGCGAATACCGTGCTCGAAAATACAAAAAATCGGTGACAGCATTGCTACGAACGGCGTATGCCTGACCGTGGTCGCGCTGACGGACGACAGCTTCAGCGCCGACGTGATGGCGGAGAGCCTGCGACGTTCCGCGCTCGGCAGTCTGCAGAGCGGCTCGCCGGTCAATCTGGAGCGCGCGATGCCTGCCGACGGACGGTTCGGCGGTCATATCGTATCCGGCCACATCGACGGCACCGGCTCGGTTCTCGCAGCGGCGCGAGGACAACGCCGTGTGGTGACGATCAAAACACCGGCTCCCCTGCTCCGGTACATCGTCGAAAAAGGCTCGATCGCCATTGATGGTGTCAGCCTTACCGTGGCGGCTGTGACGGACACCGACTTTCGGTCTCCATCATTCCGCACACCGGCGCGCAGACCATTCTGCTCGGCAAAAAAGCCGGGCGAGCCGGTCAACCTCGAATGTGATGTGATCGGTAAATACGTTGAAAAAATGCTCACGCCGCACAAATCCAGCGGTATTACGATGGATTTTCTTGCACAACACGGATTTTAACGGAGGTTTTCTCTTATGGAATATCAGTTCAATACAGTTGAAGAGGCGCTCGAAGAGCTTTCGCGCGGGACACCTCATCCTCACCATTGACGACCCGGACCGGGAGAACGAGGGGGATCTGATCTGCGCTGCCCAGCTCGCCACCACGGAGAACGTCAACTTCATGGCCACCCACGCCAAGGGACTGATCTGCACACCGATGAGTGAGCAGGTTGCACTCCGTCTCGGTCTCGAGCAGATGGTAAAGGTCAACACCGACAACCACTGCACGGCGTTTACCGTGTCCATCGATCATGCGGACACCACCACCGGCATTTCCGCCGAGGAGCGTGGGTACACCTGCCGCAAATGTGTGGATACCCACCAGGCCGGAGGAACTGCGGCGTCCGGGCCACGTCTTTCCGCTGGTGGCCCGGCGCGGCGGCGTGCTGACCCGCAACGGCCACACCGAGGCAACTGTCGATCTGTGCCGTCTGGCCGGACTCGAGCAGTGCGGTCTGTGCTGTGAGATCATGCGCGATGACGGCACAATGATGCGCACCTCCGAGCTGATGGAGAAGGCCAGGGAATGGGGCCTCAAGATCATCACCATCAAGGATCTGCAGGACTACTGCCGCCGCCATGACAAGCATGTTGTGCGCGAAGCCTGTGCGAAAATGCCGACCCGTTTCGGTGAGTTCCGCATCTACGGCTACGTCAACGACCTGACCGGCGAGCACCACGTTGCACTCGTCAAAGGGCGAGATCGGCGATGGCAAAAAGAACCTGCTCTGCCGCGTACACTCCGAGTGCCTGACCGGCGACGTGTTCGGTTCCCGCCGTTGCGACTGCGGTCAGCAGCTGGCGGCAGCCATGCAGCAGATCGACAAAGGAAGGCCGCGGCGTGCTGCTCTATATGCGCCAGGAAGGCCCGTGGCATCGGTCTGATCAACAAGCTGAAGGCGTATGAGCTGCAGGAAAAAGGGCTTCGATACCGTTGAGGCAAACGTAAAAGCTCGGCTTTGCGCCCGACCTGCGCGAATACTGGATCGGCGCTCAGATCCTGCAGGACCTCGGCGCGAAGGAACTGCGCCTGCTGACCAATAATCCGGAGAAGATTTACGGTCTGGACGCCTTCGGCGTAGAGATCGCCGAGCGCGTGCCGATTGAGATTGCACCGCAGAAGGACGACGCATTCTACCTCAGAACCAAGAAGATTAAGATGGGACACCTCTTTTCAGCGAAACATTATTGCTTCGCTGAAGTCAATCTATGGAGCATTGGGAGTGGATGATCTCTCCGTTCCAGACTCTCCCTCTCAACTCTATATCTGTTCAAACCATATCTGAAAGGAAGATTTTAAGATGAAGGTACTCGAAGGCAAGTTAGTAGCAACCAAGGGCAAGTTTTGCAATCGTTGGTGCACGTTTCAACGAATTTATCGTTTCAAGCTGATCTCCGGCGCGGAGGACACGCTGGTACGTCACGGTGTGGACACGGATGACATCACGCTCGTATGGGTTCCGGGTGCATTTGAGATTCCGCTTGCGGCGCAGAAGCTGGCACAGAGCGGCAAGTATGATGCAGTTATCTGCCTCGGCGCGGTTATCCGCGGCTCGACCAGCCACTACGACCTCGTGTGCAACGAGGCTGCCAAGGGCATCGCACAGGTCAATCTGCAGACCGGCGTACCGGTAACGTTCGGCGTGATTACCACTGAGAACATTGAGCAGGCCATCGAGCGCGCAGGCACCAAGGCCGGCAACAAGGGCGCAGATGCAGCGATTGCGGCCTCGAGCTGGCAAACCTGCTGCCGCAGATCTAAAATTGTGCAGAAAAAATGCTCTCTGCATGTTCAGAGCGGCATTTTTCATCGCGTGAATTTACCATGAAAATAAATAATTGAGAGTTAAAAATGGAGAATTATTGTAATAATCAACCGTGTTGCGCCCCATATTAAAAAATCATTTGCAGATGCATAACCGTGCCATCCGAAAGATACGGCGGCACATTCATTTTTCCATTCTCCATCCTCTATTTTCAATTATTATCCCGCAAACGCAAAACCACCCGAGAAAATCTCGGGTGGTTTTCTATTTATCTCACTATTCGTCTCCTCCCATGAGCGCGGTCGGTTTCAATCCGCTCCAACGGGAACGGCGGGAACGCCACCGGCTTCATGGCGATGGACATCAGCTTCATCGGGTTATCGTCAGCCGCTGCGGGTTGGAATGCAGCACACCGCAAGCGTCGGCAGCGATGAATCACTGCCCACTCACCGTTTTTGCGGACCCAGACACCGATGGCGTCCATAATGCCGCCGCAGTCGGCGGCACGGTCGCCAGCTCATCGTCTACATGCAGGCTGGACAGGCAGTTCGGACAGTGATTCCTGTGGTCGCTGCCCGCGCCTGCCGCCGGTACGACCGGACGGCCGCACACCCTGCAGGTGAAGCTGTCGTCACAGGCATGCGTTTTGTAATAACCCTTTTGATATTGCTTGCGTTTATTCTCCCGATTCATGGGAATTCCTCCTGAAAAGTCGATTTTTTCGTCCTTTTGGGAGGTGGTTTATGGGTTCAGCCGACCTCCCGGTCAGCTTACCGAATCCAATTCACCGTATTTCTTCAAAAAGCCAAGCTCCTTTATTATTTATCCTTAAGTGCGTCCTTTACCTTATCCCAGAAGCTCTTGCGCTTGACCTGATTCTCGTCGGTGGACGTTTCCTTGCCCTTGCCTCGCATGCGGAACGTCGTACCGGTCTGCGTGCCTTCCGGAATCTTGTACTCGACACGGCCGTCGATGGTCGGCACCTCGATCTCGGCGCCGAGCGCCGCCTGTGCAAACGTCACCGGCATCTCCATGAGCACGGAGTTGCCGTCGCGCTCGAAGAACGGGTGCGGCTTGACAAAGACCGTGATGAGCAGGTCGCCCGCCGGTCCGCCGTCAAGTCCGGCGTTGCCCTTGCCGCGCAGATTCAGCGTCTGCCCGTCGTCGATGCCGGCCGGGATCTTGACCTTGATGGTCTGATTCTTGCGCACGGCGCCGCGGCCGCCGCAGCGCGGGCACGGCTGGTGGATGATCTTGCCGGTGCCGCGGCAGTTCGGGCAGGCGCCCTGCGTCTGGAACCATGCCGAAGCGGCGTGCGCTGGGTCTGGGGTGCGCACGACGCCGGTGCCGCGGCAGTCCGGGCAGACCTCCGGCGTCGTGCCGGGGGCGCAGCCGGTGCCGCCGCAGTCGGCCACAGGCTCGACGCGGTCGACGTTGATCTCCTTCTCGCAGCCGAAGGCCGCCTCCTCAAAGGACATGAACAACGGTCGCGGATGGATTCTCGCCGCGCTGCGGTGCGTTGCGGCGCTGCGAACGGCCGCCGCCGAAGCCGCCGCCGAAGACGTAGCCGAAAGGTCGCCGAGGTCGCCCCATGTCGCCGAAGCCGCCGCCGAAGCCGCCTGCGCCGCACCGCCGCCGTAGCTCGGGTCAAACGCCGCATGGCCGAACTGGTCATACTTCGCGCGCTTGTCGGGATCGGACAGCACCTCGTAGGCCTCGTTGACTTCCTTGAACTTGTCGGCCGCCTCGGATTATCCTTGTTGAGGTCGGGGTGGTACTTGCGCGCCAGCTTGCGGTATGCCTTTTTCAGCTCGTCCTCGCCCGCGCCCTTCTGCACGCCGAGCACCTCGTAGTAATCTCTTTTGTCTGCCATAAAAAATATCACCTGTACACGCGGACAGGCGCACCGAAGCGCGCCTCTCCCATCGGCTTTGAAAATGCAGCAGCGGGGAAGCGTTTCCCGCGCTGCTGATGCCTTCATTCTATGAATTATTTCTTGTCGTCGTCCTTGACTTCGGTGAAGTCAGCGTCTACGAAGTCGCCCTGCGGGCCGCTCTGTGCGCCTGCGCCCGGCTGGCCGCCCATGTTCGGGTCGCCCTGCGGTGCCTGCTGCTGATAGATCTTGCCGGCCAGATCGGAGAACTTCTTGGACAGGCCTTCGGTTGCTGCCTTGATCATGTCGGAATCGGTGCCCTTGAGTGCTTCCTTGACCTTTTCGATCTCAGCCTGAACGCCTGCCTTCTCGTCTGCGGACAGCTTGTCGCCGAGGTCGGTCGCAGCGTGCCTTCTCGGACTGGAAACGAGCTGCTCTGCGCTGTTGCGGGTTTCGACTTCTTCCTTGCGCTTCTTGTCCTGCTCAGCGTACTGCTCAGCTTCCTTGACGCGCTGGTTGATTTCTTCCTCGGTCAGGTTGGAGGAAGCAGTGATGGTAATCTTCTGCTCGTTGCCAGTCGCCTTATCCTTTGCGGAGACATTCACGATGCCGTTCGCGTCAATGGAGAAGGTGACTTCAATCTGCGGCACGCCACGGGGCGCGGGCGCAATGCCGGTCAGCTGGAAGCGGCCCAAGGACTTGTTGTCGTAAGCCATCTGACGTTCGCCCTGCAGGACATGAACCTCAACAGAGGTCTGGTTATCAGCAGCGGTGGAGAAGACCTGACTCTTGTTGGTCGGGATGGTGGTGTTGCGGTCGATCAGCTTGGTGCACACGCCGCCCATCGTCTCAATGCCGAGAGACAGCGGGGTTACGTCCAGCAGCAGAAGGCCCTTGACCTCGCCGCCAAGAACGCCGCCCTGGATAGCCGCGCCGACCGCGACGCACTCGTCGGGGTTGATGCCCTTGAAGCCGTCCTTGCCGGTAATGCCCTTAACGGCTTCCTGCACGGCGGGGATACGGGGTCGAGCCGCCGACGAGCAGAACCTTGGACAGGTCGGAAGCGGACAGACCAGCGTCGCTCATAGCCTGACGAACCGGGCCCATGGTGCGCTCTACCAGGTCTGCGGTCAGCTCGTTGAACTTTGCACGGGTCAGGGTCAGCTCGAGGTGCTTCGGGCCGGTCGCATCAGCGGTGATGTACGGCTGGTTGATGGAGGTCTGACTCATGCCGGACAGCTCGATCTTTCGCCTTCTCAGCAGCTTCCTTCAGGCGCTGCATAGCCATACGGTCGTTCGACAGGTCAATGCCGTTGGACTTCTTGAACTCGTCAACCATCCAGTCGATGATGCGCTCGTCGAAGTCATCGCCGCCGAGGTGGTTGTTGCCGTTGGTGGCCAGAACCTCAATGACGCCGTCGTCGATATCCAGAATGGAAACATCAAACGTGCCGCCGCCAAGGTCATAAACCATGACTTTCTGCTCGGCCTCCTTGTCAACGCCGTAGGCCAGTGCTGCGCGGTCGGCTCGTTGATGATACGCTTGACGTCGAGACCGGCGATCTTGCCGGCGTCCTTGGTCGCCTGACGCTGCGAGTCAGAGAAGTACGCCGGCACGGTGATGACCAGCCTGCGTTACCGGCTGGCCGAGATAATGCTTCTGCGTCAGCCTTCAGCTTCTGCAGGATCATCGCGGAGATCTCCTGCGGGTCTGTTCGGTCTCAGCCTGTTCCGGCTGCTTCTTCTTACTCATTTCTGGATGCCTCCGTCAGTGTTTGCGTCTTTATCATCTAAAAACGTTTCGGCGATCAGCCTGTTCAGCCCCTTCGCGAAGCGCTGAGCTGGGCGGACAGCTTTGCATAGTCCATGCGCGTCGGGCCTACGATGCCGATCGCACCCTGTCCGATCTTGCCGATGTCATATTTTGCGTAGATCGCTGAGGTCTCCTCGGCGGATTTTCACCGTTTTCCGGACCGATGAAAACTGGATGCCGTCGAAATCTTTCTGGTCGCCGGCAGCAGATGCCTGCTGTCGTCCTCCATATAATCGAGCAGCGTCTGCGCC
>VOFC01006473.1_pt1 | contig 20795 bp, 39 predicted proteins | sample 5384161 | NCBI WGS metagenome assembly VOFC01 (sample SAMN12384722, study PRJNA508395) | human gut metagenome | isolation source: healthy gut B | host: Homo sapiens
GAAGAAAATGGTCGGTATCCTCTCTGACCAATTATAAAATGGTGCGGTCAATGGCTTGGCTGTACCATAACACCAGGATGCGGTCAGCGAGTTTTCCAAAAAGTATAACTGTGACTTTGCCCTTGCGGAAGAATATCTGAGAGTTGTTCGAGGTATCCGCAATCAGCAACCATTCTATGTGACAGATGAGGACGGCGAGGAAACGGGCGAAGATGTTGCTCTTGATGATACTTGGAACTATGCCGACATCCTCTGGAACGGCATACAGGCAGAAAAGGTACAGCGGGCATTTGAAAAGCTGAACTACCGGGAACAGACCTTGCTTGAAAAGCGGCTGGCGATCTGCATGACCTGCGGGCGTGTCGGCTCATGGAAAGGCCGTCCCACCTTTGAGGAACTGGCTGTAATGTTTGAGGGCAGCACTGCCAGCGGTGCAGAGCGAGCCTACCTCAGAGCAGTGGACAAACTGACAGAAGTGTTGGTTGCCGAGGGCGCAATCCATGCTGTCCGCTTGAAACAGAAATCCAAGACCAAGCACGAAAAAAGAAAATCGCCGCCGCAATCTACGAATACCAAGCAGACTGCGACGGCGAATGGGGCGAGATTTCATTTGATTTTGAGAACGGCACAGCAGAAATCATCCGTCTTGCCGATTGGGATACGATAAAAACAAACCGCTTTGCGAACAAGGCAATAGCCTACCTTCTAAACTGCGAAAACGAGAAGTTGCCAAAGGAAACGATAGTAGCGTTTGAACTATAAAAAAGGAAATTGACGAGGAACGAGAATGAAAACAATCGCAATCATAGATGATGATATTCATATTGGAGATATACTGAGAGAAGTGCTGGTGCAAGAGGGCTATTCTGTTCTTCGTGCATACTCCGGCACAGAAGCGTTATATCTTCTTTCACAAAACAAGCCCGATTTGGTGCTGCTGGATCTGATGTTGCCGGGATTGTCTGGCGAGGAAGTTCTGCCCCACATTGAGAACATTCCTGTTATCGTTCTCAGCGCAAAAGTAGATGTGCAAGACAAGGTAAATCTTCTGCTGGGCGGTGCGGCAGATTACATGACCAAGCCTTTTGATACAAAGGAGCTTCTTGCCCGTATCACTGTTCAGCTCCGCAAGGCAGAACAACATGGCGAAACCAAATCTCTTTCCGTTGGCGATTTGGTTTTGGATATGGTTTCCCTTTCTCTGACAGTACAGGAGCAGCCTGTGAAGCTGACCCGAACGGAGTATGCCATCTTAAAACTGCTGATGGAAAATCCCAAACAGGTAATTTCAAAGAGTGTCCTGCTTGACAGAATCAGTCTGGACACACCCGACTGCACCGAGCGTTCTTTGAAGCAGCACATCAGCAATCTTCGTAAAAAAGATGCAGGATGTCAGCGGTGTAGACTATATCGAAACAGTCTGGGGAATTGGTTTCAAATTGGCAGGACAAAAAATCTTGACCAAATCTTGACGTTTTTCTTGACCACTTTTGACTTTTGTTTTGTAAACTTAGGTCAGCAAAGGAGGTAATACAATATGAACTATATTTTGCAAACAAACAGCCTGACAAAAAAGTATAAAAACTTTCAGGCATTGAATGGTCTTACTATGAATGTTCCCAAAGGTTCCATCTATGGCTTTGTGGGAAAGAACGGCGCTGGTAAGACAACCCTGATCCGCTTGATCTGCGGATTGCAGGAACCGACTTCCGGTAGCTTTTCTCTGTACGGCATCCGCAATGACAGCAAGGATATTATCAAATCCCGCCGTCGCATGGGTGCTGTGGTGGAAACACCGTCCATCTACATGGATATGACTGCGGAGGAAAATCTGAAGCACCAGTATCTCATTCTTGGTCTGCCATCATTTGATAGTATTCAGGAATTGTTGAAGCTGGTAGGTCTCGACAACACGGGAGAGAAAAAGCGAAGAACTTCTCCCTCGGTATGAAGCAGCGTCTGGGCATCGCTATCGCATTAGCCGGTGATCCCGACTTTCTTGTTCTTGATGAGCCTGTAAATGGTCTCGACCCTCAGGGTATTGTGGAAATGCGAGAACTGATTTTGAAGTTGAACCGAGAAAAACAGATTACAGTTCTTATTTCCAGTCACATTCTGGATGAACTTTCCCGTCTGGCTACTCATTACGGTATCATTGATAATGGTCGCATGGTGAAGGAACTGAGTGCAGAAGAACTGGACACAGTTTGCCGCAAAGTGTGTCCGCATGGAAGTGACCGATACTTCTACTCTGGCTCGTGTGCTGGATTCCATGAATCTGGAATATAAAATTATCTCCGCAACAACAGCCGATGTGTTCGCAAAGATCAATGTGACACAGCTGACCGTTGTACTGGCAAAGGAAAACTGCGAAGTGCTGTCTATGCAGGAAAAAGATGAAAGTTTGGAGAGTTATTACATCTCTCTGGTTGGAGGTGATAATAATGCGTAAACTTTTTCGAGCAGCCTTTTACCGTACAGAGAATAAAAAATGATTCGAATAGAATTAGTGATTGCTGTATTGCTTTCCGCATTCATCATCCTCAACGGTTACTTCCAGACGAATTTGACTAATGCATACATCTATAAGCTGGTCGCCCGTTTTTTGGATATTCACCCCTGATGGGACCATTTATCGCCGTATTTGCCGCATATTTGTGGGGGAACAGACTATGAATATGGAACTCTGCGCAATAAACTAATCTGCGGACACACTCGTGAAGAAGTTTATTTTTCCAATCTTCTCCTGACCATATGTGCTGGACTGAGTACTGCACTAATCTGGTTGATAGTTAATGGGATGCTGGGTATTCCGCTACTGGGTACGGCAATCCTGAACCTCTCTTTGGGAGAGATGGCATTTTATATTTTTTCAAGCCTTTTTGATGGTCGTTGCACTCTCCAGCGTATGTTGTCTGTTGGCAAGTCTGGCGGAGAACAAAAACTCAGCGACACTTCTTTGTCTGGGAGCTGTAGCTGCAATGGTCATAATCGGGATGCTCCTTTATGATCGTTTTGCAGAACCAGAGTTATTGGATGGATGGATGTGGAGTGATACAGACCCAACTGTGCGATGGCATCCCCAAAATATCAAATTCATTGGTGGAACATTTCGTATCCTGCTGGAATTTCTTATCTGTCTGACACCTGGAGGACAAGGTGTAATTCTTTGCGAAGAAGGGGTGGAACACCTGATTTTTCTTCCATTGTGCTCTGCGTTTGTAATTTTTTCAACATCTCTTATAGGAAGTCGTTCCTTTAAGAAAAAAAGAACCTAAAGTAAGGAGGTAGAAAAGATGTTCCCTTGGATTTTGTGTTGTATTTTGCTAATTGTTGTATTTTTCTAATCACAAAGATTATTTTTATAGAAAAAAGTATTGATGAAATTCATACAGAATTCCAGGAACGTCTTTCCTCCGACACAAACACTCTGATTGATATTTCTTCCAGCGACCCTCATCTGAGAAAACTGGCTTCGGAGATTAATATCCAGCTTCGATTGCTCCGCAAGGAACGCCATCGTTACCAACAGGGCGATCTGGAACTGAAAGAAGCTATCACCAATATTTCCCATGACCTGAGAACTCCGCTTACGGCGATAAACGGTTATCTTGACCTATTGGAACGAGAGGAAAAAAAAGCGAAACGGTACACTGCTATCTTTCTCAAATCCAAAACAGAACAGATGTTTTAAAAAATCTAACCGAAGAACTATTCAGATATAGTGTGGTTACTTCTTTTCAGGAACTGAAACCAGAACGTATGGATGTTGTCCGGGCATTGGAGGAAAGTCTGCTGTCTTTCTATGCGGTCATGCAGGAAAAAGGCATCCAACCGGAAATCGAATTGCCGGAGGAACCGGTTTTCCGTGAACTGGATGCAGGTGCGGTCAACCGTATCTTTTCCAACATTATCAGCAATGCGCTGAAATACTCTGACGGCGATCTGTCCGTAGTCATGGATAAGAACGGCTGTGTTACATTCAGCAACACGGCGCACAATCTGAATTATGTGACGGTCGGCAGATTGTTTGACCGTTTCTATACAGTAGAAGCCAGTCGCAATTCAACCGGTTTGGGATTGTCCATCGCCAAGCTGCTGATTGAGCGTATGGGCGGAAGCATTGGAGCAATCTACAACAATGACAAACTGCAAATCAAGATAATCTTTGCAAAATGAAATAAAAAAAGAGTTTATATGAACGGAGGTGTTTTGATTATGAAGAAATACTTGAAGGAGATACTAATACTCTTAATTCAATTATTTATGTTTTATGTATTTCCATTATTTGCAGGACCAACAGACGTTATGGGAATGATAGTTTTGCTTATTTTAGCAACATTATTGCTTTCAATTCTAATTGGCAGCATTTCAAATCTGAAAGTAAAGTACTTGTATCCAATAATCATAGCAATTACATTTGTGCCATCTGTGTTTATATACTATAACGAGACAGCATTGATACATTCGCTTTGGTATTTGGCAGTATCATCCTTTGGTTTGATAATCGGCATGGTCATTCATAAATTGATTCTAAAAAGTAGAAAGAGCAAAACTTTCAAAGGCTACCCAGTCAAAAAGATTGGATAGCCTTTATTTATGTTTTCTAAAATTAAAGTTGAATATCTGCCTTAGCCAATAACTATGGGCTTAGAGGTTTTAGTGAGCCAGGCAAATCGCTCCAATCGCCGTATCCACAGATTTATACTCTGTAACAGTTTTTCAAATAGGTTTTGGAATCTCCGTTCAATATCAAATCAGCATATCCAATCGGGTCATTGTAAATCAGATAATCCAGTTCCGACCTCTGATACATATTGTCGGCAACCTCGTTCTCAACCGCAATCGTATCAATCGCAATCATGCTGCCATCGGTGAATTTCAGTTCCACACAAGCGGTATCCATGTTAAACTTACAAGAAATCAATCTATCCATAAGAAACCTCCATTTTACGGGATGTTATATCATCCCAAAATATTTGAATGCTTTCGGATTGCTTTCTCTTTTTCCGGTGGACACAGAGGCTGTCTGAATCTTCGGACTTCGGCAGATTGTAGTTCTTACCAACCTCAATCCCACATTTCCGCTTAATCTGTGAGATATACAGGTTTGATACCTTTAATCCGCTATGTTCCAGTACATAGTCCTTGATCTGCGTGTAGGTTGCCCCATCTTGAAATTCGGACATATCCATATCTTTCTAAAGAGAACTCAACCCGAATCTTTTTTTCGAGTCGACCTCACCCTTGGAAAGCAAAACAACCGTCTCGACATGCACCGTTCCCGGAAACATATCAACACAGCAGACTCTTTTCTACACGGTATCCATATTTTGCAAACTCTACCAGATCCCGCGCAAGAGAAGTCGGCTTGCAGGAGATGTAAAGCATTTTTTCACACCTATATAAATCAACTATCTTCGGCAGAGCCTTCGGATGGATTCCTTCGCGCGGTGGATCAAGAACGATGAAGTCCGGTTTTTCTTCGATTTCATCGATCACCTTCAGCACGTCTCCGGCGAGGAAACTGCAGTGGTAAGGCCGTTTGCCTCTGCGTTCTCTTTTGCAGCTGTAACAGCTTCTTCCACGATTTCCACGCCGATCACTTCTTTTTGCGACCGGTGCAAGGATCTGGGCGATGGTTCCGGTGCCGCTGTAGAGGTCGAAGATCGTGCGGTCTTTCGTCTCGCCGACGAACTCGCGGGCGGTGCTGTAGAGAACTTCCGCGCCAAGGGAATTGGTCTGGAAGAAGGAGAACGGGGTGATCTTGAATTTCAGTCCGAGGAGTTCTTCATAGAAGTAGTCCTGTCCGTAGAGCACTTTTGTCTCATCGCTCTTTACAATATCTGCCAGGGAATCATTTATGATATGGAGGAATCCGACAACCTTTCCTTCCAGCGGCAGACCAAGCACTTCCTGCACGAGCGGCATCAGATCCCACTCTTCCTGGCTTGTGGTGACGAGATTTACCAGGATTTCTCCGGTATTCTCGGCTCTTCGCACCAGCAGGTGGCGCAGGTAACCCTCGTGGCTTATCTTGTGGTAGTAACTTGCGTTCCGCTCTTTAAAGTACGCCAGCACGCAGGTCAGAATCTTTGTGAAATCCTCATGCACGATTTTGCAGTCGCACGCGGTCAGGACATCGTAGGTGCTTCCCTTTTTTATGAAGTCCGAGAGACAACGGGCCGTCCTTGTATTCATCGCCGAAGGAAAACTCCATTTTATTCCGGTATGCAAACTCCTTCGGACTTCCCTTGATTCCAAGGAACGGATAATCGGCCTCCCCGCCTCATTGACCTGGCCGGCCTCCACGAGGGCATCGTCGAGCAGTTTTTTCACCTGACCGGCCTTCATTGCAAGCTGATCCTCATAACTCATCGTCTGGTACATGCATCCGCCGCAGGACGGAAAATACTGCAGACCGGATCGCGCTTTTCCATCGGGGATTTTTCTGTTACTTCGAGCAGGCGGCCCTCCATGCGGTTCTTTCTTTTTTTGTTGATCTGAAAGCGGATCTTCTGTCCCGGAATTGCATTTTTCACGGTAACCGTCTCGCCCTCCACATGTACACGTCCTTTATTCGGGAAATCGATTCTTTCCACGACTCCCTCGTAAATTTCTCCTTTTTTCATTCTCTTCTCCTTCTATGTCAAACTGATTTCCGGACAGAAAAACTCCGGTACCACGTTCCGGCACCGGAGTTTCTTTTTTTCCATCCTACTTATCTTCGTCTTCATCCTCGAAGTAATCGTCGAAATCGTCATCGAAATCATCTTCGAAGTCTTCCAGATAATCCGGAGTTACAAACCGGTATACTGCGTATGCGATTCCTGCAACTGCCGCTACCGCTCCGACAATGGCAAGGACCCATAAAATCACGTTTTTCGGTTTTTCGCTCTCACGTTCTCTCTGTTTTAAAAGCTCTAATACTTCATCAATCTTATTCATACTGTCCACCAACCTTTGCTTTAGATTAGAAACTTAACTTAACGATAGTATACCATACGAGCCGCAATTTTACCACAATTTCCGCTCTTTTTTATAAATCTTTTTCGTTTCAACTCACAGTCGGTATTTTCACGGAGTCTGACATGTCGAGAATAGTTCGACTGTGACTTCCCTCATGTCAGTGGAGGATACCGATTTCTCTCCGCCTACCACTGCCGTTATGTTTCTTTTTAACAATTCATCCCACCGCTTTAGAAGCGGGGGACTTCTTTGTCTACTGGTGTTAAAATTCAGAATCCGCCGGCAGTTCCCGCAGAATCTTGTGGAACTGACCGCCGCAGCGCTCCATTTCTCCTAACACCTGGTCGATCCATTCACCCTTTGTATGCCAGTTTTCTCTGGTGAACTCAATATCCGAAGGACAGACAAAAAACTCTGTCTCCGGGTAGACAAGCTGGTAATACAGAATACACCGTCTCGCATGGAGATTCCGGCAGCAGAGGATCGCTTTTTTACCTCGATGCCCGCCGCATCTGTCACTTCCCGTGACCGCAGTGCATTTTCATACGTATACGTCGCCTTGTCTTCGCGCAGAATCGCTTTCTCCGGCACGCTGTTTTTCTGCAGTACCGTCCGCAGAAACTCCCACTCGGTTTCATAGTTCCCGCCGTACTGCTCCGCAAGATCCTGTACACCGGCGAAATGTCCGAGCACAGTACTGTATCTTCCCGACGGAAGCACATACGGCGCAAATCCTTCTTTCCAGAGTTCTGCCGCGTGCGCCGCCATCTGCGGATATCCATTTCCCGGCACAAAATCACATCGGCTTTCTGCGGCTCATCCTTCACGAAAATATAGTCCGTAAAGTAGTTTAAAAACTTCTCATACATGAAATGTTACCACTCTTTAAAGTCCATGAGGCACTCTACGACATATGCCATATCCTGTTCAGACAGGCTGTAGAACATTGGCAGACGCATCAGGCGCTCGCTCTCTTTTGTTGTGTATTTGTCCTCTCCGTGGAAAACACCGAACTTCTGTCCGGCCGGGGAGGTATGGAGCGGAACGTAATGGAAGACACATCACACCGCGCTCTTTCATATAGTTGATCAGTTTTGTACGCACTTCCAGATTTCTTGCCTTGATGAAGTACATATGTGCATTATGTACACAGCCTTCCGGCACAACCGGCTGCTCGATCTTTCCAGCCTCAGCCAGCGGACGGAGCTGCTCATGGTAATAGTTGTAGATGGCCATCCGCTTTCTGTCGATTTTCTCATGTTCCTCGAGTTCTGCAAGCAGGTAAGCCGCATTCATATCGCTCGGCAGATAGGAGGAACCGTAGTCGATCCAGGTATATTTGTCGATCTGTCCGCGGAAAAACTTGCTGCGGTTCGTTCCCTTTTCACGAAGGATCTCTGCTTTTTCCAGATAATTCTCATCCTGGAACAGCAGCGCGCCGCCCTCTCCCATCGTATAGTTTTTCGTCTCATGGAAGCTGAAGCAGCCAAAATCGCCGATCGTTCCAAGGGCTTTTCCCTTGTAGTACGCGCTCACGCCCTGTGCCGCATCCTCTACCACCTTCAGGTTGTGCTTTCTGGCAATTTCCATGATGGTGTCCATTTCACAGGCCACACCGGCATAATGAACCGGAACAATCGCTTTTGTTTTTTCGGTGATAGCATCCTCAATCTTGGTCTCGTCGATGTTCATCGTATCCGGACGGATATCCACGTAGACGATTTTTGCTCCGCGCAGAACGAAGGCATCTGCAGTGGAAACAAACGTGTAGGACGGCATGATCACTTCGTCGCCCGGCTGAATCTCAGACAGGTAAGCTGCCATTTCCAGTGCATGGGTGCAGGATGTCGTAAGCATCGCATGTTTTACGTTGAAATTGTCCTGCATCCAGGCAGAACATTTCTTCGTAAAGGACCGTCGCCGCACAGCTTGTTGTTTTCCTCTGCCGCCTGGCGGATGTATTCCAGTTCTGTTCCAATAAAAGGTGGTTTATTAAACTCTATCATTGTTTTTCCTTATCTTTCTTCTATCCATTACTGTTTTATTTACTTTCAGAGCCCAAAACAAGCTCTTAGGTAGTCTCATTTTCTCACAAATCCCTGTGGATTTCAAGACACGATTTTGACATGACAGCCATATCATCATACTGTCCATAAAGCCAAAAGAACCCTTGATTTCTCAAGGGTTCCATAAGTAGCGAGAGGGGATTCGAACCCTCGACACCGCGGGTATGAACCGCGTGCTCTAGCCAACTGAGCTATCTCGCCATATTCATTTTCAACACCGTTTTCCATAAAATATGGGGCCTATAGGGCTCGAACCTATGACCCTCTGCTTGTAAGGCAGATGCTCTCCCAGCTGAGCTAAGACCCCACATCAGTGTTTTGTCTGTCGGCTTTTTATCTGTATCACCAACCGACTTCGTTAGTATAGCATTCCACCCGCCAAATGTCAACACTAATTTTCAAATTTTTTCGATTTTTTCAACTTTTTCCCCCGCCACTCTTTCAGGTACTGCTCCTGTTCCAGATCTTCCCGTTCTTTCTCCCATCCTGCCGCCCGGCAGAGCGTCCATGCAAGCAGAAGAAATACGGCAAAAATCCCCGCCAGACAAACGATTCCCATCTTTTCCGACCGCCTTTCCTGTTCTGATTCTGCTAAAAAGCAAAGGATCTCCTTACTATTGTATCCGGAACGGCGGCGCTTTATTCCCTTTTCTGAATAAAAAGACAAAGCCGCCAGATTTCCCTTTCACCGGGATTCTGGCGGCTCCATTTTACTCAAAATTAAAATTCACATTCACGTTACGCTTCGTCAATCGCTTTTCCAATATCATGGCGGTAATATTTATTGTCAAAGTCAACCCATTCAACAGCCTTATATGCATTCGCACGTGCCTCTTTCAAGGTATCGCCAAGTGCTGTCACGCCGAGGACACGGCCTCCGTTTGTCACGATCTCGCCGTCTTTGAACTTCGTTCCTGCATGGAAGCAGTAATAGCCCTCATGCTCTTTGAACGTCTCGAGTCCGCGGATCGGGAATCCTTTTTCGTAGGAAACCGGATAACCGTTCGAAGCCAGTACGATGCAGACACACGCATTATCTGCAAACTGCAGGTCGATCTGGTCGAGAGTTCCGTCGATGCAGGCTTCAAATACATCAATGATGTCTGTCTTCATACGAGGAAGAACAACCTGCGCCTCCGGATCGCCGAATCTCGCGTTGTACGCCAAGACCTTCGGTCCCTCCGATGTCAGCATAAGTCCGAAGAAGATAACCCCCTTAAACGGTCTTCCCTCGGCTGCCATCGCATCTACGGTCGGCTGATAGATATATTTCTTACAGAACTTATCCACTTCTTCGGTATAGAACGGACTTGGGGAGAAGTTTCCCATACCCCCGGTGTTCAGGCCGGTGTCGCCGTCTCCTGCTCTCTTGTGATCCTGTGCAGAACTCATCGTCGTGATCGTCTTTCCATCCACAAAGGACAGAACGGAAACCTCACGCCCCGTCATAAACTCCTCGATGACCATCTCGTTTCCGGCACTGCCGAATTTCTTGTCGAGCATGATCGTCTTGACGCCCTCTTTTTGCTTCCTCTAAGGTATTGCAGATCAGAACGCCTTTTCCAAGAGCCAGACCGTCGGCTTTCAGCACGATCGGGAATTTTGCAGTCTCGAGATATTTCTCTGCCGCTTCCGGATCGGAGAATGTCTCGTATGCCGCCGTCGGGATATGGTATTTTTTCATCAGGTCTTTGGAGAACGCTTTCGATCCTTCCAGGATTGCCGCATTCTTTCTTGGTCCGAATACGCGCAGTCCCTCTGCCTCAAACGCATCGACAACACCGCCGACCAGCGGATCATCCATGCCGATGACGGTCAGGTCAATCTCTTTTCTTTCGCAAAAAAGCAACAAGCTTGTCAAACTCCATCGCTGCAATATCGACACACTCTGCGTACTCCGCAATTCCTGCGTTTCCAGGAGCGCAGTAAATCTTGTCTACCTTCGGGCTCTGCGCCACCTTCCAGGCAATCGCATGCTCTCTTCCGCCGCTTCCTACAATCAGTACTTTCATCGCTCTTACTCCTTTATCTTTACGTGTCCGTCTTCTACCGTTACTTTTCCGTTTGCAATCAGATCAATCGCACGCGGCATGATGACCCACTCGGCCTCTTCCATGACGCGCTGCTGCAGTGCCTTCGGTGTATCGCCCTCGTGCACTTCGACTGCCTTCTGCAGAATAATCGGGCCGGTGTCTGTTCCGCCGTCCACAAAATGAACCGTCGCTCCCGTCACTTTGACGCCGCGGGATAATACGCCCTCGTGCACTTTCAGTCCGTAATAGCCCGTTCCGCAGAAGGACGGGATGAGAGACGGATGAATGTTGATGATCTTATTCGGATAAGCATCCACAATGCTCTGCGGGATCACAACCAGGCATCCTGCGAGCACAACGAGATCGACGTTGTACGACTGCAGTTTCGCCAGCAGTGCCTCGTTGAATGCTTCTCTCGATGCAAAGGTCTTCGGGGAAAGGCATACCGCATCAATCTCCTTCTTTTTTCGCACGCTCCAACGCATACGCCCCTGGCTTGTTGCTGATCACAACAGAAACCTCCGCGTTTGTGATGGTTCCCTCGTCAATCGCATCCAGAATCGCCTGCAGGTTCGTGCCGCCGCCGGAGACGAGAACTGCTAATCTTAGCATAACTGTACTCCTTTTTCTCCGTTTTCAATGTGGCCGATCACATATGGCGTATCTCCTGTGGAACGGATGGCTTTCATCACTGAGTCTACATCTTCCGGATCAACAGCCAGTACCATACCGATACCCATATTGTAGGTGTTGTACATCATCTGCTCGTCGATATTGCCTTTCTTTGCCATCAGATCAAAGATCGGCGGTACGGTGTAGCTGTCTTTCTGTACAACGGCTACGGTGTTGTCTTTGAGCATACGCGGAATGTTCTCGTAGAAGCCGCCTCCGGTGATATGGCTGCATGCTTTTACGGTTACACCGGCATCTTTGATGGCGCGGAGTGCTTTTACGTAGATACGGGTCGGTGCAAGCAGGGTCTCGCCGAGGGTTGCGCCGAGCTCATCATAGTATGTATTTAAAGAATCTTTTGTCATATCGAAAACTTTGCGGACAAGAGAAAATCCGTTGCTGTGAACGCCGGTGGAAGCCATGCCGATCAGTACGTCTCCGGCTGCCAGATTTTCACCGGTAATCATGTCTTTCTTGTCACATACGCCGACAGCAAAACCTGCCAGATCGTACTCATCCTCCGGCATCAGGCCCGGATGCTCTGCAGTTTCACCGCCGATCAGAGCAGCTTCGGACTGGAGACAGCCGTCCGCAACACCCTTGACGATATCCGCGATTTTCTCCGGATAATTCTTGCCGCAGGCAATATAGTCAAGGAAGAACAGCGGTTCACCGCCTGCACATGCCACATCGTTCACACACATGGCAACTGCATCAATGCCGATGGTGTCGTGTTTATCAAGAATCATGGCGAGCTTCACCTTGGTTCCGCATCCGTCTGTACCGGAAAGAAGAACCGGCTCCTCCATATCCTTGATCTTTGCAAGAGAAAAAGCACCGGAAAAACCGCCAAGGCCGCCTAATCACCTCCGGGCGCATGGTTTTCTTTACATGCTCTTTCATTAATTCTACTGATTTGTATCCAGCTTCAATATCTACTCCTGCGTTCTTGTAATCCATGGTGAACCTCCCTTGTCCTTTGTTTTTATTTACTGTAGTTACGGTATCCTGTTTCCTGCAGTTTTGCGTCTTTTGCCTCAACCTGCTCTTTCATTTCCTGTGTATATGCTTTCAGTTTTGCAAGCAGTTCCGGATCGGAAGTTGCAAGCATCTTTGCTGCCAGGATTCCGGCATTGGCACCGCCATTAATGGCAACGGTTGCTACTGGAATGCCTGTTGGCATCTGTACGATGGAGTACAGGGAATCACGACCCCAAGCGATGTGGTATGCATCGGAATTCCGATGACCGGCATTGGGAAAATAGCTGCGCACATACCCGGCAGATGAGCTGCCATACCTGCGCCTGCAATGATAACCTTGAAGCCTTTCTCCTCTGCGGTTTTTGCATATTCGAAAAATACATCCGGCTCGCGGTGTGCAGAGATGATTTTCATCTCGTACTCAATTCCAAATTTTTCCAGCATGTCGGCTGCTTTGCTCATTACCGGCATATCAGAGTCGCTGCCCATCACAATTCCTACTTTAGCCATGTTGTTCTCCTTTTCTGATTAACTGTTCTAAGCGTTATTCATTAGTTATGCTTATATTTATGTTTTAATCATTCAGTTCTGCTTATAATATACTAAGCAGGCGCAGAAATGTCAACCCATAATCAGCCAAAAGGTTCATTTAATTCTTCCGTTCCCGGCAGGACGAAGCGTCCGTCCTCAATGAGAGGGATCGTCGTTCCGTCTGCTTTTTCGACCGCAACCGACTGCAGTTCGCGGTACGGAATCGTGATGTCCGTGTGGCATCCGAAGTATGCTTTCGACGGATCTTCTTTCCGTTTGCCGAAACCTCGTTCTCGCGCGCGATTACTTCTTTTCCGTCCGGGTTGTACATCGGGCTGTCCTCCGCCCAGGCGTAGCAGGTGTCGCCCATCGCAAAATGCGGGCCCATCTTCTCTGCGATCAGGATCGGCAGTTTTCCGGCGATGCCGTACTGCTCTGCCATCACGTACGCCGTCGTGTTCGTTCCGATGGCAAACTCACCGATCGGCAGCGTCCTGTGGTGATACAGCAGGTTTTCTTCTATATAAGTACGATTGTCCTCTTCTTTTTTTCGAAGTTTGCGCAGTCATACGCGGTGATCATGCCGTCGGTCAGCGTCAGGCAGAGATCGCGGTAATACAGCTCGTTCAGGTAGACCCCGTCACATGGAGCACGCCTGTCGTGCCGGTAAGACTCGGGGAAGTAAAGACCTCTCCGACCGGAATATTGCAGTCGGCAACACAGTTCTCAAAATTCGTCTCTTTCGCAGGATCGTTCAGATGATGCAGCATCACGCAGATCCGTTCTGTTCTCTCCTTTTCCAAGCACATGCACGGAAACGCCCTCGTCGAGCGCATCGATCAGGTACTGCTGGATGCACTGGTATTTTTCGTAATCGAGCGTGTTGATCTTTACGATCTCACAAAAAATTTTTTCGTAGCGCGGATCGATCTCCGGCATCGGGTAGGCGATGATCGTGTAGCCGTACTCGTCATCCTTGATATAGCGGTTTACAATCTGGCCCGCCTCGTTCTGGAAACCGACACGGAGCTTTTGCTGGCGCTCATTTAAGTGCAGTGCCTGTTTTTATTTACTGGTTCAAACGGAACTTCGCCGAAGGTTTCCACCACGGCAGGGCCGGCATAGCCGCCCGCCAGTTCTTTGTACTCGTCGTATTTCACCTGCATCGCGCGGAGCCGTCTCTTCACGAGATCCTCGTTGAGATACAGCGCCTCATCGTTCCGGTGATCGTAGTCATACTGCTTATTCGCAGACGCACCGGCAACCCACGTTCTCCGCGCCGCGGAAATCACCGGCTCGAGTCCCATCTCGCGGATCTGTAATATTGCCGCACGGATCATGCGCTCAAAACCGATGTGGAAGCGGATGCTGACTGTCTTCTTTTTCGACAGATCTTTTCGCGCCACGAGAAAGCACTTGCGGAAGCCTTCTGTGTAGGTGCGTGCCATCGCGTCGATTTCTTCCTGGCTGAACGTATTTAAAAAGCGGGCTGTACCCTTCTCATTTTCGGTGATATATTCGCCGTACTGGTACAGATACCGCAGATCCGTCAGATCAGATTCCATCACAATATCCTTCACAAAATGCAGCGACGGGTCGACGATTTCGCGCACCTGGTATTCCTGGCGCTCCTCGGCATAATCGCTCACATACCAGTAAATGCTCTCTTTTACATACTGCGCGGACGGCAGCGTCTCCTCCTCGAACATCGCATACAACTCGAGATACAGCTCCATCGCCGCAGTCAGCTCCAGCAGGCGGTCCTCATAGACCCAGACAACAGCATTTCCCAGCTCCCGGTACAGGCAGCAGAGGCTCCTTCCATGCGTTTCACCAAGTGCCCGCACGGCAAACGCCGGGTTTCCGTAGGAGGTCTCATACCGCTCCCCGATCACATCTTCATACGGCTCGCGGTTAAAAACAGCCAGCTCTTCCTCGGATGCTGTTTTTAGATATCCTTCTGCGATTCTGCTCCGGATCTGGTCCATTTTGCAGAGGTACTGTGCCATCTGTGCAAAAAATCGCGGTACGGCTGCGGAACGCTTTTTTTCCGTCGGAATCTGGCGGATCCGCTCAATTGCAAGCGCATACCGCTCGTTTAATAATTCATCCGTCATAAAAAAATCCCTTTCTGTTTCTCTTTAACTGTTACGAGGGGCAGATCTGCCCCTCATTCTTCTTAACTTATTCCTGTTTTTCTTCCCGGTCGTCAATAATTTTTCCATCCCGGATACTCTGTTCGAGAATCTCTTCCATATAACTCCAGATCTCCTCGGAGCCGGTCGCAGTCTTCTCGTTTCGTTTTAACGGCTGGGAAATCCGCACATTGTGGCGGGTCCAGTCTTTTCCATCGTTCTCATGATTTAAAAGCAGCGGCTGGAAATTGTCCATCACATGGGCAAAGCGCGCTTCCGGTGTCTCATACGCTTCGAACTCGAGCCAGAGATCCATCAACATTTCTTCCCTGATCCTCCGGCAGCAGGCCGTAGATGCGCTCGGCCGCTTTGTGTTCTCTCTCGTCTTTTTGTTTTGTTTGCCTCCGCGTCGTACGCATACGTGTCGCCTGCATCAATCTCCACGAGGTCATGAATCAGCAGCATGAGCATCGTTCTGCCGATGTCGATTTTCTCATTCGAATATTCCTGCAGCAGAAATGCCATCACCGCCATGTGCCATGCGTGCTCCGCGTCGTCCTCCTGGCGCGAATAGCCGCGGATGTGCGTCTGGCGCAGGATCTGTTTTTCTTTATCAATCTCCAGAATAAAATTCAGCTGTTTTTCAAAACGTTCGCGATCCATCTTTTTCCCCTTTTCTTTTATATGTACTCCCGGAGTCTTTCTGTGCTTGATTTTACGAGAGTACATTTATCTCACACCGATCAGAAACAGTGCCAGCCATGCGACCAGCATGCCGCCGCTCGTAATCGAGCCGAGAACCGACATTCTGTGGCTGACCTGTTCTTCTTTAAAGCTCTTCATTCCCACATAGAAGCCGTATCCCGACAGAAGGAATGAGAACAGTCCCGCTGCTCCGAGAAAAATGCCTCCGTTTCCGCGGAATGCAAACGATACGACCGAAGCCAGCAGAAACAGAAAGACCGAAGCACCTGCCATATAGAGAGCTTCCTTTCCGCCTTCCGACGGCTTCCGGACAAAATTGTAATTATACTTCTTCCTCGCCATATTTCCATCTCCTGAATTTATTGCAGATCAGGAATGCGCCGCAGCCGATCATGGCTCCAAGCGTATTCAGGATCAGATCATCTACATCAAAGCAACCCACCTTCGTGATGAGCTGAATCGTCTCCACGCAGAGGCTGAACAGAAAACCAAGAAGCGATACTTTCCAGAAACTCTCCATTTTTTTGTGCATCACCGGAACGATAAAGCCGAACGGCAGAAAACCGATCACATTGCCCGCCAGATTTAAAAATGCGGCAAGGAATCCCACCTTTTCGCGGTAAATCCAGAACCGTCTGATTTCCTGAAACGGCACCAGATTGTAACGGTAATCCAGTTCAAAAAGTTTCTTCTCCCGTATTCTTCTGCAAAAAACAGAAAATAAACGAGCGCAAGAAGATACACCAGAAATAAAATCCGTCCCACAACGCGAATTCTGGCTTTCGTCTCCTGCTTCATCTTCGTTTCCCCTTTCTGCGTGGTATCAGAAACGCCGGAATACCTCTTCGGCGCATGCGCTTCCAAAATATTCCGGCATTTTTCTTAAAACATAATTTCCCCGCGTCGTTTCAGCAGACCTGCTCCGCTTACGATCATCAGGACACCGGTTGCTACCCCTGCCACAACCAGTACTGCGCCCATGGCGATATTTCCGCCGCCGACACGTCCCATGGTTTTATAGATTTTTTCATTCATCGTGCAAAACTCCTTTTTTCAAGTGTACCACGTCTTATTTGACACCGTACTCCTCATAATAAGCATCAATGGCAGCCTTCATCTTGTCATCGATCTGGATTTTGCCCTGGCATGGACGGTTGTACAGATAGGTGATGACATCCTCCATGGTTACAATGGCATTTGCCGGGAAGCCATAGGTTTCCTGGATTTCCTCAAGTGCGCTCTTGTCGCCTTTTCCGCGCTCCATACGGTTTAAGGATACCATCAGACCTTTGATCTCCACATTGCCCTGTGCCTGGATGATCGGGAACGTCTCCTCGATGGATTTTCCGGAGGTGGTAACATCCTCGATGATGACAACGCGGTCGCCGTCTTTAATTTTGCTTCCAAGCAGCAGTCCTGCATCTCCGCCGTGGTCTTTTGCTTCTTTCCGGTTGGAGCAGTAACGTATTTCCACACCGTAGAGATCATGAATCGCAATGGCGGTTACAACGCTGAGCGGGATTCCTTTGTAGGCCGGTCCAAACAGAACGTCGAAATCCAGTCCATAATTGTCATGGATTGCTTTTGCATAATACTCGCCGAGACGTTTTAACTGGCTTCCGGTTACGTAAGCGCCCGCATTCATGAAGAAGGGGGACTTTCTTCCGCTTTTCAGAGTGAACTCTCCAAATTTTAATACCTGGCTCTCGACCATAAACTCGATAAACTCCTGCTTGTACTGTTCCATCTTTTTTTCCTCCATATTTTCAGGGGAAGGCATCTTTTTTCGCAATGCCGCCCGTTTTTACTTCTATTCTTTTCTATACTACCATAAACGCCTCTGTTTTTCCAGTCCAGACACAGGATTTCGCATAAAAAAACGTGACATCCTCCCCTACCTGTAGAGGTGGGGCTTCCCTAACCTCGGTAGGTTTGGTTCTCGTTCGATAGCACCAATGTGCTAAGCATAGGCGAGCTATCCCCGTGTGTCCCACGGTTTTATTATATTACGTTACGGTCATGCCACTACCAGCCGCATTCCCTCATTTCTGATATTAACAGCCGCATTTACATCTCTGTCGTGATGGGTTCCACACTGCGGACAATCCCACTCTCTGACCGCAAGATTTTTTGTCTCTGCGTTCCTGTAACCACAAACGGAACAAATCTGACTGCTGGCGAAAAATTTGTCCACCTTCACAAGCTTTTTACCCTGTTCCTCAAGTTTGTATTTCAAGAACCCTGTGAACATTCCCCACCCGTTATCTGAAACAGATTTTCCAAAGTTCAGCATCTGTGACATTGCTTTCATATCTAAGGATTCTATACATACACAATCATAAGCATCTGCTGTCTGCCTCGACAGCTTATGCAGAAAATCCTTTCGTTGACTGGAAACCTTTTCGTGGAGTTTTGCCACCTTGATTCTCTGCCTGCTACGGTTGTTCGAACCTTTCTGCATTCTGGAAAGTCTGCGCTGCTCCCTCGCTAATTTTTTCTCTGCATTCCTGTAATACCCTGGATAGGCAGACTCCTTACCGTTACTGTCACGATACAATTCGTGCATGGAAAAATCCAAACCTAAAAAATTTTGCATCTCCTTTTCCTGTACTTGATCTTCATACTCAAAAAAGAATACTTGCATAGTATTTTCCACTTGGTGTCTGACTTACTGTTACAGATTTTAATTTGTATTCTTTCGGAACAGCTCTGTGTTGTTTTAACCGGACCTGGCCGGCTTTCGGCAATTTCAAATATCCATTCAATATGGCGATGTTTCCGTTGATACAAATCGTTGAATAGCTCTTTTTATTCTGTTTTTAGATTTAAACTTTGGAAAACCTGTCTTCGGCTGTTTGAAAAAGTTCTGAAATGCCGTATCAAGGTGCCTGAGTGATTGTTGTAATGCGATACTATCTGCTTCCTTAAAATCTGTATTCTTCTGTTTTCTTCATTACAGCCATTTCTTTTGCACAAACCGTGTAGGTTACCGTGGTTTTGTTCTCCTCATACTGCCTGATTTTTTCTGGCAAGCCAATGGTTGTACACCATTCGGACACAGCCGAACGTTCTGGCAAACAAAACTTTCTGCGCATCATCGGGGTATATTCTGAATTTATATGCTTTGTTTGCCATGTTGGTCACTTCCTTTTTCGGTCCGTTTGTCCCTGACTTTCGATGTATTTTTGGATTACTTCAATCGGGGCACCGCCCGTTGTAAGCAGGCAAAAACTCTGGCTCCAGAAATGTTCTTTCCATAATTTTTGCTTTATCTGTGGAAATTCTTTTTTCAGAAGTCTGCTGCTTGCACTTTTACATGCGTTTATGAACTTGCTTATTTCTGTATTGGGATGCGCCTTGAAAAGTATATGCACATGGTCTTTATCGTGATTCCATTCTTCAAGGGTGATATTGTAATTTGGAGCAATACGCAAAGATCTCTTTTGCCCTGCCGGAAATTGCGTCATCAAAAACCTGTCTGCGGTACTTAACCACAAGAACAAGATGATAGTGCAGTAAAAACACTGAATGTGCATTATTATCCAAATCCATTGTATTTCGACCCCCTTTCTTCTATTCGACTGATTCTATTATACCATGATTAGAACCCAATATCAAGAAGATAACGGACGCAATTCATCTCTCACCTTAGAGGTCGGAGTCTTCTTGCTGGAAGAGGATAAATTTTATTCTCTGACGCAAAAAATCCCTCCGCCCAGAGAACGGAGGGATTTTGATATGTTTTCTTTTTAGAAATCTACTTCTGTATCATAGTAGCAGCATTTCAGCAGCTTCTCCATCTCCTCAACAGATGGCTGTCTCGGGTTGGATCCGGTGCAGGCATCGGCGATGGCATTTACAGCGATGTCGTGCAGTCTCTCCAGGAATACGTCTTCCGGAACGAAGCCCTGCTCGGTCGGATAGCTGTCTTTTCCGTAGTTCTTGATGCAGTGCGGAATGTTCAGTTTGTCGTTCATGCCGCGCAGATAGTCAATGAGGAGTTTTACTTTCTCTTCCGTTGTCTCGCCGCCAAGTTTCATCTCGTCAGCGATCACTGCATAACGTTTTGCTGCAGTCTCGTCTTTTGCGTTGAACGCGATAACCTTCGGCAGGTACATAGCGTTTGCTGCGCCGTGGATCAGGTGAGCGCCGTAATCAGCGAATGCTGCGCCTGTTTTATGTGCCATGGAGTGAACAATACCAAGAAGTGCATTGGAGAATGCCATACCAGCGAGGCACTGTGCGTTGTGCATGCTGTCACGTTTTGCCATATCTCCGTTGTAGGAATCTACCAGGTCTGCCTGAATCATCTTGATTGCATACAGTGCCAGCGGATCGGTGAAGTCACAGTTCGCGGTGGAAACGTATGCCTCGATTGCATGGGTCATAGCGTCCATACCGGTGTGAGCAACTAACTTTTGCGGCATCGTCTCTGCCAGATCCGGATCTACGATTGCAACGTCCGGCGTGATTTCGAAGTCTGCCAGCGGGTATTTGATACCTTTTTCATAGTCTGTGATAACTGCGAACGCGGTTACCTCGGTTGCTGTTCCGGATGTAGAAGAAATTGCACAGAAATGAGCTTTTTTCTGCGGAGTTTCGGCATTCCGAATACCTTGCACATTTCTTCGAAGGTGATGTCTGGATACTCGTATTTGATCCACATTGCTTTTGCTGCATCGATTGGGGATCCGCCGCCCATT
>VOFC01003374.1_pt1 | contig 20791 bp, 32 predicted proteins | sample 5384161 | NCBI WGS metagenome assembly VOFC01 (sample SAMN12384722, study PRJNA508395) | human gut metagenome | isolation source: healthy gut B | host: Homo sapiens
GGCCTCAACCAGAAGCAGGCCGTGGCGCTGTATATTATCATCCGGCGTCCTGGGGCTCAGCGTGCTGCTGACGCGACCAGCGGCGGCGCACAAGACGAGCCCTGTTCATCCTGGCCCTGGCATTTGTGCCGTGGTGGCCGTGCGGGCCATCTGGCCCCACCATCAAGGCGTTGCAGGCGGAAAAGGGCGATGCAGAAGGAAGATGGACAATTATGTTGCCAAAGCGGAGAACAGGATGCTGCGGAGCCTGAAGACGGCAAACCAAGGGAAGAAAGAGGACAAGCCCCATGAAAATTTCGCATTCATGAGCGTATTTCGGCACGCGGCCGGAGTGATCAAAATGGTCCCTGGTGAAGGAACTGGCCGCCCGGGGAGGGATCGAGAGCCTTTGCTGCGTGACGGCGCAGCACCGCGAAATGCTCGATAGCGTCATGGAGGTCTTTCCAGTTGAAGCCCGATTGGGATGATCGACATCATGACGCCCCGGCAGACCCTGTCCACCATCACCAGCAAGTGCCTGACCGGCATGGACGAGGCCATCGACACGTTGAAGCCGGACATGATTTTGGGTCCCACGGGGACACCTCCACCACCTTTGCCGGAGCCCTGTCCGCCTTTACCATCAGGTGCCGTGGGACACGTGAGGCGGGATTGCGGACCATATGACAAGTACTCCCCTTTCCGGAGGAAATGAACTGCTGGTCGTCCGCCATCGCGGACCCTATTTCTGCCCACGGTGAACAACAAAAAAATAACCTTCTGAAGGAGGGTATCGGGAGGGGCTCTTCATCACCGGCAACACCGCCATCGACGCAATGAAGACGACGGTGCGGGAGGATTACCACTTCTCCACCGAGGAGCTCAACCGCCCGCCTACGGGGAGAAGAAGATCCTGCTGGTCACCTGCCACCGGCGGGAGAACTACGGCGAGCCCATGACGCAACATCATGCTGGCCCTGCGGGAGATCGCCGAGGGAGAACGAGGATGTAGAGCTGGTACCCCGTCCACCTGAGCCCTGGTCCGAGAGGCAGTGGACACCTATCTGCGAGGTGCGCCCGGGTGCACCTGATCGATCCGCTGCCGGCGGACGAGATGCATAACCTCATGGCCCGGAGCTTCCTGGTGACTGACGGTTCCGGCGGACTCCAGGAGGAAGCGCCCCGCTGGGCAGAAAGCCCGTCCTGGTGATGCGGCGGGAGACGGAACGCCCGGAGGCCGTGGCCGCCGTAAAGCCTGCGGCGTGGTGCAGGACGACATCGTTACCATGGCTCAGCGTCTGATCCGGGATCCGGAGGCCATACAGCCAAAAATGGCCCATGCGGTAAATCCCTACGGTGACGGCACGCGCTGCCGCCGGATCGCGGACGCGATCTTGTGGCACTTTGCCGGGGAGAGCAGCCGGAGGATTTTCAGGTGCAGTAAAGCGGACTGCGGATCGGGAGGAGGACCGCCATGAAGCGTGAAGGTGGGTCGGGCCGCCATCGGCTTTGCGGACGATCGCGCTGGTGGTGGTTTTGATGCTGGTCAATAGCCTGCGGCCGCCTCCAGGTATCGTGCTGCCTCTGAAAAGACGAGGGCGTACAAAGCGGGGAAGACGACGGGGTCAGGCCCTGTCCGTGGTGGAGATCCGCCCGGATACGTGCAGGCTGCCCACACTGGTGCGGCCGGAGAGCTATCGGCGGGAAGTAGTGGTGAGCAGTTCTGGGACAGCGGCAGCGGCACCTACGGAAAATACCGTCACTGTCAGCGGCCTGACCCGGGTGGACCAGACGCTGGCCCCGGGACCGGGTCCGGCATTCGATTACCAACGGTGATCAACGGAGTATCTGGTACAACAGCCAGCGGACCGTCTATGCGGCAGAGGCCGACAACAGATATGGAGCAGGCCATCCTACACCTATGAGGATGTGTTGGCGCTGCCGGTGGAATCCATCGCCCAGGCGGTGACTACCGGCAGACCCTCCGACGTGAACTGCATTTATGTGGGAGACTGCTGCGGATGCGTATGGCTATGTCCTGCGGTATTGGGTCAGCGTGGACTACGGGACTGCTGGTGGCAGCGGGAAAAAGCAGCTGGACGGTGAGACTGTCTACCGGATGTGGGAGACCAGTTGAGCGTGAGCTGGATCCCATCATCGGACGGCACCCTGCCGGACGGGACCGAGGGCTGGCCGGTTGAAAATGAAAAAGCGGGAGCGTACATGCTCCGCTTTTTTTTAAAGAATCAGAAGCAGCAGTCCCAGGGCCACCAGCACTTCTTCGTCGGCATCCTCCCGGAACAAGAAAAACAGCAGGATCAAAGCAGCAGGTCCCCTGCCATCCATACGGTCCAGATGCAGCTGATCCAAAATGTGCCGCAGAAAACTGCTCAGCCTGTCGGAGAAGGGCCGCTGGGGAGCCTTGGCGAAGCCGTCGGGTGAATCGCCGGATGGGGCCTGCTTTGATGTCTGCCTGGTCTGGCCGTCCCGGGAGAACTGCCATCGGGCGGATGGGATGGATCTGTATTCGTGGTGAGCGTGCATTTCGTGTCCGGAGGGAGGGGGACCTGGAGATTCCTCCGGGATGCGGGGCGGTACCGTTGTCGTTTCGCACATAGCGGTTATACATGGCTCACCCCTCCCACCCAGCCAGGAATTTTTGCCCAGATGGAACAACAGCCGGGCAGCTGCAGTGCCCGCTCCCACCTTTTCCTGCCGCCCGGCTTGAGGTAGGGGACGCAGGGCATACAGCAGTGCCGGGCGTTGGAATCCCGCTGCCCGCCCAGCTCCTGGATCAGCGGCAGCAGGCGCATAAGAGCTTCGGGTCCAGACCGCTCCCCGGGAGGAGAGCAGATCCGTCCCGGCTGCAGGGGCGGGAGCGTGGGACGCTGCTTGCTGGGGCGGCGGAGAAGCGGCGGAGGAGGGTCCGTTGGAGGGCTGTCCTCGCCGCCGGAGATGGACTGGGCCATCTGCATGATCTGGGCCATTTTGCCGGGGTCCGAGAGCAGGGCATTCAGTTTTTCATCAAATTCGGACACGGCGTCCATCCCCCTTTCCGCTGACGGTTATTTCCGGGTCGCCTGGTTGATCCGGTCGATCAGTTCTGCCCCGTCAGGGGCTCTGCATCGCTTTTGCACCATCTGCGCCATCTCGGCGGTATCGCCCCGGGCGGCGGACTGCACTGCCCGCTGCAAAAGAGGCGCCCTGATCCTGTTGGGTCAGCATCCGCATCAGAGCCTGCCCGTCCGGGACTGCATCAGGGCCCGCAGCGCGGCGCCGGATTGCGCCCCAGCTGCTGTGCCATACGGTTCATACGTTCGTCCACGGCTTCCTCCTTCTGGCTGGAGAGATTCTCCGTTCCGTACCAGTATATGAGGAGAAGTAAAAAACGTGCCTGCAGATACAGGCACGTTTTTTTGGCGTTGCACGTTGGCCGCTTATTTTTTGGCGGCTTTTGCGGCAGCTCTGGCGCTGTCGCAGTCACCCCGGGCAAGGAGGCAGCCTTCGCATTTGGGGGATCGTGCGGTGCAGGTATCCCGGCCGAAGAGGCACCATCCGGTGGCAGAAGTCACTGACTCTTTTTTGGGGGAATGGACTGGCGCAGCTGCCGCTCCACCTTCAGCGGGTCCTTGGACCCGTCGGTAAGTCCCAGGCGGCCGGTGATGCGGATGCAGTGGGTATCGCAGACGTAGGGGCCGGGCTGGCCTGAATACATCTCCCAGGATCAGGTTGGCGGTCTTGCGGCCCACGCCGGGCAGGGCCGTCAGTTCCTCCATGGTGCCGGGGACCTTGCCGCCGTGCCGCTCAAAATCTGCTGGGCGCAGCCGACCAGGTCCCGGGCCTTTCCGTGGAAGAAGCCGCAGGAGCGGATGTATTCTCCCCACCTCGGCGGGGTCCGCCTCCGCGAAGCTCTCCAGGGGTGGGGGAAGCGGGCGAAGAAGGCAGGGGTCACCTTGTTGACCCGCTCGTCGGTACACTGGGCGGCCAGGCGCACGGCAAAGAGCAGCTCATAGTCCTTTTCATATTGCAGGGAGCAAAAGGGCGTCCGGGTAGATTCCCTTCAACGTTTCAATGATCCGCTTGACGGCGGCTTTGGATTTCATGGCAGTCACCTCTTGCAAGACAGAATACCACAAAATCCGACACTTGGCGAGGGGAAAATCGGCAACACCTCCGCCGGTGATCTCCCTTTACCCTAAGTGTTGATGAAATAAACTCGTCGATTTCACCAAAAGGCTGACCTCATAATGCTGCGGCTACTATTTAAGAGGATACCAGGTTTATCCTGGTGTCCTATCAACTTGAGGAAAACAAAACGGTCTTTTGAGTCTGAAGGGGAAACTTTTTGCTGCTTTTTGCGTCTATACAAATAAGCCGAACAGTTAGACAAATTGTAATTTGACAAAGGGAGTGCTGACTGTATGAAAAAGGATACTGTTCTCAAAGTTGTTAGCATTATTTTGGCACATCTGTAAGCATTTCGTCATTTGCCGCATTTACAGTGGAGGTGCAGCGATTTGTAACATTGTGAGGGGTGTTTGGATGGGTTGCAGTGGCAGCGCCTTGCGGTGGTGGCGTGGAACGATCAAAGACTAACCCAATTACAACTTTTTTTGAACTGGACGGACACCGATACAAGGGTTGAAATCTGCTGGCCCCCGCTTAGAGTTCTGTCAAACAACGAGGGATGGTCGTGCTGGCCATCGACACAAAAGGTAAAAATGCCGGTGATTTTCCGGTGGAAAGCGCTGGGGGATTATGGTATACCACCATCGCCAACATCATTGCCCAGCGTACCAACAAGACCCTCCACCGGCTCAACGCCACCACCGCGTCGCTGCAGGATGTCAAGGACATCTGCGCCGACGTGGGGGACGCTGATGGCCCCGGCGGCGTGCTGCTCTACCTTGATGAAATACAGTACTTCAACAAAAAGCAGCAGCAGAGCCTGCTCGAATTTATGGAAAACGGTTCGCTGACACTGATCGCCTCTACCACGGAAAATCCCTATTTCTATGTGTACGCGCACTGCTCTCCCGCAGTACGATCTTCGAGTTCAAAGGCCGTCTCCCCGGAGGAGACGGAGAGCGCCGTTTTGCGGGCGCTGAAGGTGGAGCAGCAGCGCAGCACGCTGCCCCTTTGACCTGGGAGGAGGGCTCCCGGCAGATCGCCACCGCCGCCGGCGGCGACGTGCGTAAGGCCGTGAACGCTGTGGAGCTGCTGAGCCGGGCGGCCGCCCGGGATCGGACGGCACGCTGATCACTGACAAGCGACGCCGCCCAGGTTTCTCCCAGCGCAGCGCTATGCGCTATGACCGGGAGGGGGACAAGCATTACGACCTGCTCTCCGCCTTGCAGAATCCATCCGGGGCTCCGACCCGGACGCAGCGGTGTATTACCTGGGGCGGCTGCTGGAGGCAGGGGACCTGCTCTCCCCGTGCCGGCGGCTGCTGGTCATCGCAGCGGAGGACATCGGGCTTGCCTATCCTCAGGCCATGGCCATTACCAAGGCCTGCGTGGACGCAGCGGTGCAGCTGGGCCTGCCGGAAGCCAGGCTTCCCCTGGCGGAGGCGGCGGTGCTGCTGGCCACGGCGCCTAAATCCAATTCTACCCACAACGCCATCATTGCCGCCATGGCGGATCTGAAGAAAGGGAAAGACCGGGGAGATCCCCCGGCATCTCCAGAACGTCCACGCGGACACCAGCGGGCAGGAGCGGGAGCAGGGCTATCTCTACCCCCATGACTTTCCTCATGCACCGCTGGGTCAAGCAGCAGTATCTTCCCGGATGCGCTGCAAGGGCGTCCACTATTATGAATGGGGCGACAACAAGACGGAGCAGGCTGCCCGTGCCTACTGGGAGAAGATCAAGGGCAGCGATTTCTGAACCGCCGTGTTTTCCCACAGCCGGTCGGCAAAGCGGCTTATTCGCTGCTTTCCCGGAACACAGTCTCAACGGCGGGCTTTTCACAGGCGGAGGAGAGTAGACCAATGGTCCAGTACGCCGTCGGCTAATCTGATATCGGATGGGCGGCGGGTCGGATCGCCGGGCAGCTTTTCGATGATCTGGAGCTTGATCTTCATCCGGTCCGGGCGAATGCTTTTGATGTACACGGAAACCCTGTCTCCAGGCTGGAGGATTTTCCTGGCGTCTGCCAGACCGAGAGGTTGGGGCCAGCTCAATGAAGGTCCCGTACTCCTTAACGGAGCGGACGATGCCCCGCACCGTCTCCCCGGGGCGGAAGCGGCTGGCGTTCTCCATCCAGGTACCCAGCAGCTCCCGGAGGGTCATAGTAAAGCGGCGGGTCTGGCGGTCGATGGAGGCTACGGCTGCCAGGATCTTCTGCCCCACCTGGGAAGCGGTCCTGGGGGCTGGAGATCCGGGAGACGGAGATCCGCTCCAGAGGGAGCATGGCGACGATGCCGCAGCCAATATCCAAAAACGCCCCGAAGGGCACCAGATGGGTCACCCACCGCAGTGACACCGCATGCCGGGGACCAGCGTTTCCAAAAGGTGTCCAGAGCCCGCTCCTGGGCGGCCCGACGGCTCAGCAGCGCCACAGGGGCGCCCTTTTCGTCGGCCCGGATGTCCGTGACCACAACGCAGGCAGGCTTTCCCACTCGGGACAAGAGGGCAATGTCCCGGTCCGCACCGCTGATCCAGGGGGAGGGACCTCCCGGCGGGGAATACGCCCGGCAATGGAACCCAGAGTCAAGTGAAGGGTGCGGTCCACGTCGCACCGCTGGACCGGCGCTTCCAGAATGGTGCCGGCCGTCTGGGCGGCCTGAAGGGCTTCGGAGAGGGACCATTCGGCGGGAGGGCGAAGCCCCTCCGGCAGATACAGATTTATTTTCCGGCATCGATGATCGCATCCTATCTGCCGCTTGACGCGGCGTCATTTTGTTGTAGTACTATATGCAGCGGACAAGATCTGCTTGACAGGAGGTACATTATGGATCTGCGTCTGCATGATAAGGGTGGAATTGAAAAAGGCCCACCCCTGCGGCAGTACCCGCTGGGAGATTCTGCGGGTGGGCATGGATATCAAGCTCAAATGCCTGGGCTGCGGCCATGAGCTGATGCTGCCCCGCAGCAAGGCGGAAAAAAGCATCCGTAAAAATTCTGTCCCGGAGGAGGAAACACGTTGAATAACAAGACCCGGGCGGTGGCCCTGGTGCTGGTGGTGGTCATGATCTTTGCGTTGGTGGCCTCCATGGTGATGCCCTATCTGGCGTAAATGAAAATCACAGAAAAAGCCGCGGAATCGGCTGATGGGGCAGCAGTTGGGACGCTATTTGGTGTGCCGGTGTCCGGTCAGCTGCAAAACCGCCCGTCCCCGTTTTGCGACCGCTTTACGCCCCGGGCGCCGTATAATCATCCCTGTAATGGGGGACCGGGCTGTCCGGGACCCGTTTCAGGGGAAGGGAGGGATACCGTGACCGTCGTTTACATCGACAGCGTATTCGTGCTTAACGCACTGATGGACTATCTGCTTCTGCTCTCCGCCGGGCGGCTGGCAGGAGTGCCCTGCGGCGCGGCAGGTATGTGCTGGGAGCGCTTCTGGGAGGCGGATACGCAGCGGCGGCTGTTTTTGCCGGGAATGGAATTTCTCTCCGGATGCCGGAAAGCGGCAGCAGGTGTGCTGCTGGCCCTGACGGCCTTTCGGCGGAGAGCGGAAGCTGCTGCGGCTGACGCTGGTATTTTTTCGGCGTGTCCTGCGGTTGGCAGGGTGTGTGCTGGGATTGGGAATGCTTTCCGGCGGGGCGATCCCGGCGGTCAACGGTGTTTTCTATACGGACGTGTCCGTACGGGTACTGCTGGTAGCTGCCGGGGCGGCCTATGTGGTGCTGACGGTGGTATTCCGTGCCGCCGCCCGGCATGGGGTGGCAGGGGAGCTGCTGCGGATGCGGGTGTGCGTGGGCGGCCGTGATGTGGAGCTGACTGCTTTGCGGACACCGGCAATGGCCTGCGGGACCCGGTGGGAGGGACACCGGTACTGGTGGCGGCATGGGAGCGCTGGACGGGGTTTTGCCTCGACGTGTACGGCAGCTGCTGGGATGTCACTGCCCCCGGCGACTTGTTGGAACCACTGCGGCAGATCGCACCGGAGCTGCGCTTCGGCTGATTCCCTACCACGCGGTAGGGGCAGGCGGGCTGCTGCTGGCGGTGCGCAGCGACTGGATCGAATGGGCGGGGCGGCAGCAGGCCGGTGTGCTGGTGGCATTGTCCCCCACGGAACTGGGAACAGGGTATGCCGCGCTTTGGGAGCGGCGGACGGATGGAGGCAGATGGGATCATGGAAGGGTTCAAACGAAAACTGAGGGATTTGCTGGAACGGCTGGGACCTGTTGCCGGCGGGGGCGCGCATTACATCGGGGGGGCAGCGACACGCTGCCGCCGCCGCTGAGCAAGGAGCGGGAGAAGGAACTGCTGGGACCTGGGGAGGAGGAGGTGCCCGGGGGAGCTGATCGAACATAATCTGCGGCTGGTGGTCTACATCGCCCGGCCGGTTTGAAAAACACGGGGTGGGCATCGAGGACCTTATCTCCATCGGCACCATCGGCCTCATCAAGGCGGTGGGGACCTACCGCTCCCGACAAGAACATCAAACTGGCCACCTACGCTTCTCGGTGCATTGAAAACGAGATTTTGATGTACCTGCGCAAAAATGCCAGCCGGAAGGGCGAGGTATCCTTTGACGAGCCGTTGAACACCGACTGGGACGGCAACGAGCTGCTGCTTTCCGACGTGCTGGGGACTGAGGCGGACGTGGTAATGCGCCCCATCGAAGAGGATGTGGACCGCTCTCTTCTGAACGCGGCGGTGAATACCCTCTCTCCCCCGGGAAAAGCAGATCATCACGCTGCGCTTTGGGTTGGGCGGCGGCGGGGGCGGACCCAGAAGGAGGTGGCGGACCATCTGGGCATCTCCCAGTCGTACATCTCACGGCTGGAAAAAGCGCATCATCACCCGGCTGAAAAAGGAAATTTTGCGGCTTTCCCTGACCTTGACAATCCAAATCGGGTATACTATACTGATACGGAATCAAGATATTGGGAACTGCGAGGATGGGAAGCAGTATCCGGCTGGCGGATGCCAAGAGAGGGGCGGTTGGTGGAAGCGCTCGGGAAGCGGCCGGAGAAGTCGTCCCGGAGCATCCGGCTGAAGGAGCAGTAAGCCGTGACGGTGTGTCCGCCGTTATCGGGACTGGCGCCGGATGGCGCCGTTGAGTGCGTGTTTTTGCATGAAGTCAGGTGGTACCACGGATTGTTCGCCCTGGCCGGAAGGCTCGGGGCGTTTTTGTTTGTTCGCAGGCACCGAAATTCCAATCACAAAAGGAGAGGACCATGAAATTTGAAGCAGAAATCGAACTACCGCAAAGCCTCTGGAACTACCAGGTTTCGAGCGGTTTCTTCCTGCCGCCAGAATGCTGCTGTTACCAGGTGCTGATGGCGGTAGGCGGGCGCGTCTGGAAGTTCCTGGCCGACCGCCAGGCAAACGGACTGTCCCCCGGTGAACCGTTCGGCGTCCTTTTTTTTATCGGCGGCGTGCTAATATCATGCGCCGGTAGGCGATTTGTACAGCGGCGTCGAAGGAAGACCTGGGGCGACATCGGTATGGGAGAACCGGCGGGACTGTCCTGGTTCACCCGGGTGCTCTGGTGCTTCACCTGCTCATCGGCGTCCGGGCCAGGTTTTTATCGGCGGCGTCCTGGAGCGGTGTGTGGGCCTGGAAGCGCCAGTACGGCAACCGCATCGTGCAGCAGCAGATGAAACTGGGCGCCTCCTGTGACTGGGAGCGTTCCCGCTTCACTATGGACGAGGGCTGCTCTAAGGCGGTGCGGGAGACCTTCTGCGAGCTGTATGAGAAGGGCCTCATCTACAAGGGCAGCCGCATCATCAACTGGTGCCCCCACTGTATCACGGCCCTGTCTGACGCCGAGGTCGAATACGACGAGCAGCCCGGCCACCTGTGGCATATCCGCTACCCTCTGACTGACGGTTCCGGCTATCTGGTGGTAGCCACCACCAGGCCGGAGACCATGATGGGCGACACCGGCGTGGCGGTCAATCCCAACGACGAGCGCTTCCAGCACCTCGTCGGCAAGACCTGCATCCTGCCCATCATGGACCGGGAGATGCCCATTGTGGCCGACGAGTACGTGGACATGGAGTTCGGCACCGGCTGCGTAAAGATGACCCCCGCCCACGACCCCAACGACTTTGAGGTGGGCCTGCGCCACAACCTGGACTCCATCCGCGTGCTGGATGACCACGGGGTGGTGAACGAAAACGGCGGCAAGTACCAGGGCATGGACCGCTACGAGGCACGGAAGGCTGTCGTGGCCGACCTGGAAGCCCTGGGGCTCATGGAGAAGATCGAGGACTACAACCACAACGTGGGCACCTGCTACCGCTGCCACAATGACGTGGAGCCCATCATCTCCGCCCAATGGTTCGTGAAGATGGAGCCCCTGGCCAAGGAGGCTCTGCGGGTGGTGAAGGACGGGGAGGTCCGATTCGTCCCCGAGCGCTTTGCCAAGACCTATATCAACTGGATGGAGAACGTCCACGACTGGTGCATCTCCCGTCAGCTGTGGTGGGGCCACCAGATCCCCGCGTGGACCTGCCACGACTGCGGCCACATGACCGTCACCCGTGAGGACCCGGACTGAACTGTGAGAAGTGCGGCAGCAGGAAGATCCACCGGGAGGACGTGCTGGACACCTGGTTCAGCTCCGCGCTGTGGCCCTTCTCCACTTTGGGGTGGCCGGAGCAGACCCCGGATTTGAAGTATTTCTATCCCACCGATGTGCTGGTCACCGGGTACGACATCATCTTCTTCTGGGTGGCCAGCATGATCTTCTCCGCCTGTGAGCACACCGGGAAGCCTCCCTTCCACACCGTGTTCATCCACGGCCTGGTGCGGGACGACAAGGGAAGCAAGATGTCCAAGAGCCTGGGCAACGGCATTGACCCGCTGGAGATCGCCGAGCAGTACGGCGCCGACGCCCTGCGCTTCAACCTGATCACCGGCAACTCCCCCGGCAACGACATGCGCTTTTACACCGAGCGCTGCGAGGCTATGCGGAACTTTGCCAACAAGATCTGGAACGCCAGCCGGTTCCTGATGATGAACCTGACCATCGAGGACAGCGCCAGCTGCCCGAGAAGCTGGAGCTGGAGGGGCCGTTGTGAACGCGGAGAAGGAAAAGGCGCAGAAGACCCGCGACCTGATCGCAAGTCTCGAGCAGAGCGAAGCGGCGCTGAAGAGCCTGTAAATAAACAAAACCCGCAGGAAACCCCTGCGGGTTTCCTTACCAAAGGGGCTACAATCAAGAGATCAATTTTGCCGTTTGTCCAAAACCTTTATTTTTCAAAGAATCCCGTTTCCGACTGAAAAATCGGAAACTGGATTTTATACTGTTAATCAGCAAATTTACCTAGGAGGGAAGCAATATGCACTTTACCAGTTTTTTGGAGGAAGGACGGCTGACGGTGGCGCTCACCGGGGAAATTGACCACCACTGCGCAAAAAGCCTATATTCAGGCCATCGCCGCAAAAATCGAGGCTTACACCCCGAGGTCTGCGTGCTGGATTTTCAGGAGGTTTCCTTTTGTGGATTCCTCCGGCATTGCGGTGGTCATCAACGCCCCTGAGCATGACCCAGATCGAGTGGGGCGGCTGTTGCGCCCCAGCCCTTGCGGGTGTTCCGGGCGTCGGGCATTGACAAGCTGGTGGAGATACGGGAGGCTGTAGGATGAAATTCGACAATTACATGATTCTGGAATTTCCCAGCCGGTCCAGCAACGAGCCTTCGCCCGGTCGGCGGTGGCCTGCTTTGCGGCCCAGTTGGACCCGACGCTGGAGGAGCTGGGCGACATCCGGACGGCGGTGAGCGAGGCGGTGACCAACTGCATCGTCCACGCCTATCCGGAAAAGCTGGGGAATATCACCCTGCGCTGCCGTATCCTGAAGGACAACGTGCTGGACATCGTCATCAAGGACAAGGGCGTCGGCATCCCGGACATAGAGCAGGCCAGACGTCCCGCGTACACCACCGGCGGCGCGGAACGCAGCGGAATGGGCTTTACCATTATGGAAAGTTTTATGACCGATCTGGAAATTACATCCAAACCCGGAAAAGGAACCACGGTGCATATGCGCCGGAAGCTGCAGCGGCGGCAATGAGCAGGACGGAGGAACTGATCGCCAAGGCACAGCAGGGCGACCGGGAAGCGTCCGAAGCTCTGGTGGAGGAAAACTCCGGCCTGATCTGGTCGGTAGCCAGGCGTTTTTAGGCCGGGGGACGGAAGCCGATGATCTGTACCAGCTGGGGTGCCTTGGCTTTCTCAAGGCTGTGGAGGGGTTCGACCTTGGCTACGGGACGCAGTTTTCCACCTACGCCGTGCCGAAAATTGCCGGGGAGATCCGGCGGTTCCTCCGGGACGACGGGGCGGTAAAGGTGTCCCGCAGCCTGAAAGAGCAGGCCGCGACCATCAAGGCCACCCGCAGCCGCCTGACCGGGGGCGCTGGGCAGGGAACCGACGATTCAGGAAATTTCCCGTCAGACCGGGCTTACCCCGGAAGAAATCGCTCTGGCGGAAACGGCCACCGCCGCCACGGAGTCCATCCAACGGGAAACGGGGGACGAAGGCTTCACGCTGGAAAACGTTCTGACGGACACGGAATCGGAAGAACGGATGGTGGAGAAAATCGCTCTGCGGCAGGCGATCTCCGGCCTGCCGGAACGGGAGCGGATGGTGATTCAGCTGCGGTATTTCCACGGCCTGACCCAGCAGCGGGTGGCGGCGGTGATGAACGTCAGTCAGGTGCAGGTGTCGAGAATTGAGAAGAAGGCCGTCGCCATGCTTCGGGAGCTGATGGCTTAAAACGGCATTTTCCCTCTTTTACGTTTTGCCGAAAATGCGCTAAAATAATGGCATCATGTTGAAGACAGGTGCAATTATGACAGAACAAATGGACTCCCGATTTCTGACCGCCCGGAAAAATTACATCGAGCGGCAGTTTTCTCAGCTGAACGATATGCAGCGTCAGGCCGTGCTGACCACGGAGGGGCCGCTGCTGCTGCTTGCCGGTGCAGGCAGCGGCAAGACCACCGTCCTCATTAACCGGATTGCCAACCTCATGCGCTTCGGCCGGGGCAGCGACTGCTGCGAAATTTCCCACGCCGTCACGGAGGACGACGTGGCCTTTTCTGGAAAATCTGGGGGACGACCCCAGCCCTGATGATACCCGCCGGGCGGACGCTCTCTGCGCCGTGGAGCCTGCCGCGCCGTGGAGCATCATCGCCATCACCTTTACCAACAAGGCCGCAAACGAAATGAAGGAGCGGCTTTCCAATCTTCTCGGCCCTCAGGCGCAGGACATCTGGGCGATGACCTTCCACTCCGCCTGCTGCCGCATCCTGCGGCGGGACATCGAGCGGATGGGCTTCACCCGGAGCTTTACCATTTACGATTCCTCGGACTCCGAGCGCATTATGAAGGAGATCATTAAGGACATGGAGCTGGACGACAAGACGTTTCCGGCGAAATACGTCCTTGGCGCCATCAGCCGGGAGAAGGACAAAATGGTGTCTCCCGGGGAGATGCTGGACAGGGCGGAGCGCACCGGCGACATCCGGGCGCAGCACATCGCCCGCGCCTACGGCAAGTACCAGACCCGCCTGAAGGACAACAACGCCCTGGATTTTGACGACATCATCTACATCACCGTTCAGCTTTTTGCAGCAGAACGAGGACGTTTTGCAGTATTATCAGCGCAAATTCCGGTACGTGCTGGTGGACGAGTATCAGGACACCAACCATATGCAGTACCTTTTAACGTCCCTGCTTGCCAGGCGGACATGAGAACATCTGCGTGGTCGGCGACGACGACCAGAGCATCTACCGCTTCCGGGGCGCGACCATCGAGAACATTCTGAACTTTGAAAAGCAGTACCGGGGCGCGCGGGTCATTCGTCTGGAACAGAACTACCGTTCCACCCAGGCCATCCTCACCGCCGCAAACGCGGTGATTGCCCACAACCTCGGGCGCAAGGTGGAAAAAGCTCTGGACAGCCAATGCGCAGGGCGACCCCGTTCTGGTATACGAAGCCTCCGACGAGGGCAGTGAGGGCAATTTCGTGGCGGGGCAGATTCTGGCCGGTTCCCGGGGAAAAACTTCAAGGACTACGCCATTCTGTACCGCACCAATGCCCAGTCCAACGCAATGGAGTTTTCCTTCAAGCGGAACGGCATTCCCTACCGGGTCATCGGCGGCACGCGGTTCTTTGACCGGGCGGAAGTCAAGGATATGCTGTCGTATCTGTGCGTCATCAACAACCGGGCGGACGACCTGCGTCTGGGGCGCATCATCAACAATCCTCCCCGGGGGCTGGGCGCGAAGACCATCGAGACCGCCCGGCGGCTGGCGGAGGCCGAGGGAAAGCCGCTGTACAGCGTCATTTCCGACCCCCTATTTCCTACGCCCCGCTGGAAAAGTCCGCTATTAAAATGATGCAGTTTTCCGCCCTCATCGAGGGCATGGCGCAGCTTCTGGAGGACGGCATGAGCCTTCCGGACTTCTACGACGAGCTGCTCATCCGAACCGGGTATGTGGATATGCTGGAAAGCAAGGACACCGAGGAAAACAAGACTCGGCTGGAAAACGTGCGCGAGTTAAAATCCAGCATAAACTCCTATGTGGAGAATTAAAGCGGAAACGCCTACTTTGGCGGGATTTCTGGAAGAAATCGCTCTGTATACCGATCTGGAGCAGTACAACGAAAACGACGACGCCGTGGTGATGATGACCATGCACTCGGCCAAGGGACTGGAATTCCCCCATGTGTTTTCCTCGTTGGCTTTGAGGACGGGCTGTTCCCGGAATGCGTCCGCGCCATCGGCGACCGGAGGAAATGGAGGAGGAGCGGCGGCTTTGCTACGTGGCCATCACAAGAGCCAAGCAGAGCCTGACCATCACCCATGCCCGTCAGCGTATGATCTACGGCCGGACCAACGCTACGCTGCCCTCCCGGTTTTTGAAGGAGATTCCCGAGGACATTACCGTTCGTCGGGGCGGCTATCGTCAAAACGAGCGAACACAGCAGTTATTCGCCCTATGGGACCCCATACTCCAGTCCAGAAAGCCCTGCCCAGCATTCTTTTTCCGGCCCCGGCCGCTCCCGCGCCCTGTCTGGGAGCTGAATCAGGGAGACATGGTCATGCACGCGGCCTTTGGCCGGGGACTGGTGCTGTCCGTGCGGAAAATGGGCGGCGACGCGCTGCTGGAGATCGCCTTTGACGACATCGGCACAAAGAAGCTCATGGCAAAAACGGCCTCGGCGCACATGAAAAAAGCTGTAATGCTTTTCGTTTTCCCGCATATCCTCTACAGGGGGGATGGGTATGCGCTGGCGGCTTCGGGAGATTTTTACACGCTGCTGGTTCTGGCAGTGATCGTTCTGGTGGCGTTTCTGATGCTTCGCAGCCGCTACCGGGAGATCGTCACGGAGCTGGCGGAAACGCAGGTGAAAACGCCACGTCGGACTTGACCAATGACGCCATTGCCAAGCAGATTGCAAACGGCACCATTCAATACGACCGCATCGTCTATTTTGAAAAAGAATCTGGACGGCCGCATCACCGCTCTGAAAACCAATATGAGCGAGATCAACCACCTGAAAACGGATATCCTGAACATTATCAACGACGAAATTTTAGCCCTGGACACCGCGGACATCGGTATACCGCTGGGGAGCTATTTCTGCCGGAGATTTTTCTCCGGAAAAGGCCCGGCAATCCCGGTACACATCTTGTCCATCCGCAACAGCGACGCCACGTTTGAAAGCAATTTTTCCAGGCCGGCATTAACCAGACGCTTCACCAGCTGAACATGATCGTCAGCGTGGATGTGTCGGTTCTGGTCATGGGGAGACTGACAGTTCTTTACCATCCATTCGGAGGTCGTGGTGGCGGAGACGGTGATCATCGGCGACGTGCCCAGCACTTATTTACAGACCGGAGGATACTATGGATTCCAAAGAGAGAATTGACCAGCTGACCGATCAGCTGAAGGAAGCGGGCTACCGCTATTACGTTCTGGACGACCCGACCATGGAGGACTACGAATACGACCGGCTCTACCGGGAGCTGGAGGAGCTGGAAAACGCCCACCCGGAGCTGGCAAGGGCGGATTCTCCCACGAAACGGGTGGGCGGGGAAGTGTTGAGCCAGTTTGAAAAGGTGTCCCACCCCGTGCCGCTGATGAGCTTACAGGATGTGTTCAGCATGGAAGAGCTGAACGATTTCCTGGAAAAACCATTGCCGCCGAGGGCAATGCGGAATTTTCCGTAGAGCCGAAGATCGACGGTCTTTCCGTGGCGCTGGAATATGTGGACGGAAATTCGTCCGGGGGGCGCGACCGGGGCGACGGTACGGTGGGGAGGACGTGACGGAAAACCTGAAAACCATCCGCTCCATCCCCATGACCCTGACCGGCGCACCCTCCCGGCTTATCGTCCGGGGCGAGGTTTTCATGCCCAAAAAGAGCTTTGAAAAGCTGAATCAGCGTCAGGAGGAACTGGGAAAGCCCCTGTTTGCCAATCCCCGGAACGCCGCCGCCGGTTCTCTGCGGCAGCTGGACCCGAAAATCGCGGCAAAGCGAGGACTGGACATTTATGTTTTCAACGTCCAGCTTGCGGATGGCGTGGAATTTACCGGACATACCCAGTCTCTGGAATACCTGAAAAACTTGAAATTCAAGGTGATTCCACACAAAAAAGCTGTCCAAAGTTTCGGAAATTGATGCAGAAGTGCTGTCCATCAACGAGAACCGGGAAAAGCTGATCTGCGATATCGACGGTGCGGTCATCAAGGTGGGACGATCTTTCTCAGCGGGAACGGTTGGGCAATACCGGCAAAGTTCCCCAAGTGGGCTGCGGCCTACAAGTATCCCCGGAGATCAAGCCCACCGTGGTGGAAGACATTGTGGTACAGGTGGGAAGGACCGGCGTGCTGACCCCCAAGGCGGTGGTGCGGCCTGTCCGTCTGGCGGGCACGACGGTGACGAACGCCACGCTGCACAATCAGGATTTCATCCGGGAACGGGATATCCGCATCGGCGATACCGTCCGGATTCGCAAGGCAGGGGAGATCATCCCGGAAATTCTGGAGGTCGATCTTTCCAAGCGCCCCGAGGAACTGCGGCCTATCATCTCCCCGACCGCTGCCCGGTCTGCGGCGCACCTGTGGAGCAGGACGAGGACGGTGCGTTCCTGCGCTGCACCGGGGCGGAGTGTCCCGCCCAGCTCAGCCGGAACATTGCCCACTTCGTCAGCCGGGACGCCATGGAATCGATGGCGCGGCCATTTCTGATCGAAAAGGGCATCAAAGTCCCGGCGGATATTTACTATCTGACCCTTGACGACGTAAAGAGCCTGTGGAAAGCCGGTTCCACGGCGGCGAAAAAGCTGCTTGCCGCCATTGAAGCCAGCAAAGAGCAGGACGTCAGCCGCCTGATCTACGCTTTGGGCATCCGTCAGGTGGGCGCGAAAACCGGAAAGGTGCTTGCTTCTGCCTTTAGAAATCTGGACGGCCTGATGGCCGCGTCGGTGGAGGAGCTGACGGAGGTTCCCGACGTGGGGCGCTGTCACCGCCGAGAATATCTATCAGTGGTTCCGACAGGAGCAGTCCGCGCATATGGTAGAGCGTCTGCGGCAGGCAGGAGTCAATTTTGAAAGCAAACGGGTGATAACCGACGCCCGTTTCGCCGGGAAAACCTTCGTGCTTACCGGTGCGCTGAGCAAATTCACCCGGGAAGAAGCCACGGGAAAATCGAGCTTCTGGGCGGCAAGGCGTCCGGCTCCGTGTCGAAAAAGACCAGCTTCGTGGTGGTAGGTGAAAACGCCGGTTCCAAGGGCGCAAGGCAAGAGAGCTGGGAATTCCCATTCTCACAGAAGACGAATTCCTGGAAAATGATGCAATAACAGAAACGCTGCAAAGGATTTATCCTTGCAGCGTTTTCCATATGTAGATATTGGGGGGCAATCATGCGTAGGTCTTGATGATTCCCAGCGCGATCTCCGTCTGGTCGTGCAGCGATCCATGGCCTGCTTTTTCGATGTGACGGTGGGCTTCGGCCTCGGTCATTTTCAGCTGCTCGATGAGCAGCCACTTTGCCCGGTTCACCAGACGGATTTCTTCCATTTTTCTTCCACGGAGGTGGCCTTTTCCTCCATGCGCCGTAACCGTTCCCGGGCGGAAACGGAGCCATTTCAGGCTTTTGGTTCAGCAGCAGAGCGGACGTGGGCTTTGCCAGCGTGAACACGCCCTGACAGGTGAGTTTGGCTTCCATCTCATCGTAAACATCCGACTTTGCCAGCAGCAGCGCCACGGTGCCGGACTGGCTGCAGACGTCGATGGCGAAGCGGGTGCCGAAGTCGTCGGGCAGGGGGGCGTTGATGATGACAAGATCATAGGTCTTGTTCACCATCTCCGCCGCGCCGCCGCAATGTTGCCCACGAAGCGAACCGGATAATACTCCGAACCAGGGAGCATCGCGGCGAAGGCTTCGTTGAATTTCTGCGCGGCGGACACCACCAGAACGCTGTACGTCTGGTCGCTGAAAACCATGGTAATGCTCCCCTCCTTTTCAGAGTTTTGCGGAGTTTATCACTTGGTAAAGAACTCAATCAGGGACTGGGGAAAGTGCTGGGCAATGAAATTGCTGTCGGCGGCGCACTTTTCCGCGTCGGACAGCGACTTGGGAAGGGTTGCAAGGGTCACATTTCGGGAATCCGCCGTGTGGAGATTGACGTTGCAGGCTTCCGGGAGAGCAATGTCGTTCTCGATTCCGGAAAGTCCCGCCCAGATGAGCAGCGCAAAGGCAAGATATGGGTTGGCGGTGCAGTCGGGCTGCGCAGCTCGAAGCGCCGGTACTCGCCGGAGGCGGCAGGAACGCGAATGAGCTGGGAGCGGTTGTTGCTCGACCACGAAATGTACTTCGGCGCTTTGTGTGCGCCCAAGACGGCTGTAGGACTGCTCGGTGGGGTTGAGGAATAGGGTCATGTCCGTGATCTTGTCCAGAATCCCGCCCATCGCCCGGTGCATGAGCGCTTCCGCACCGCCCTGAACGGACATATTGATGTGAAATCCGCTGCCGGGGCGTCCCTCCAGAGGTCTGGGGGAAAAGTCCGCGTACAGCCCGTTCCGGGCGGCGATGGTTTTGACGACGGTGAGGAAGGTAACGGCGTTGTCCGCGGCGGACAGGGGATCGGAATAGCGGAAATCCACCTCGTTCTGGCCGGGGCCTTCCTCGTGGTGGGAGGATTCCGGCTGAATGCCCATCCGCTCCAGCGTCAGGCAGATTCCCGGCGGACATTTTCACATCTGTCCTCCGGCGCGACATCCATATAGGTGGCCTGATCATAAGGAACGTCCGTGACCTCGCCGTTTCGTCCAGCCGGAACAGGTAGAATTCCAGCTCGGAGCCGAAGGAGAAGGCGTAGCCCGCCTTCGCGGCGTCGGCAACGGCCTGCTTGAGAATGCCCGGGTATCGTGGGCAAAGGGCGTGCCGTCCGGATGGGTGATGGAGCAGAACATCCGCACCACGCTCCCGTGCTCCGGCCGCCATGGCAGCAGGGCAATGGTGGAAGCGTCAGGGTGGAGAAACAGGTCGGAATTCACCTCGTCGCCGAAGCCCGCGATGGCGGAAGCGTCGATGGCAATGCCGTACTTGAAGGCGCGTTCCAGCTCGTGGGGCATGATGGAGATATTCTTGGGTCTGCCGAAGCAGTCGCAGAACGCAAGGCGGATGAACTTCATCCTCCTCCTGAATGAATTGTATGACCTCCTGAGGCGTATATTTCATACAGCAACCAACCTTCCTGCCCGATACGCGGTAAAATTCAAACAAATGAAGTCAGATTAAAAGGAAAAGCAACGGGATTCTCCCGGAAAAGCCAAAACTTCCCGGAAAGCCTATGCTTCCGAAATTATTATATTCAATTTATCGGGCCTTGTCAATCTGTCCAAAGACAAAAACTTTTTTTGTGCAGGGTGTTGACAAATGGGGAAAGATGGTGTAGAATGCCCACTGTGAAGGCAAGGACGTCTCCGAGTGTATGCTCATCGCGTCCTTGCCGTCTTTTTTTATTTTCGGCGGTTCGGGCAGGACATTCCCTGAACGCCAATAAGGAAGCTCTGATTAAATCGGCAAGGACTGTGGGCGGAAAAGATCCGCCCACAGCCGCAGACGATTTATTCAGAAGGTTCCTAAATTTGAAAAAAGGAGCGTTTGCTATGAGTACTGTTTCTGACTATTTCGGCTGTATGGTATTTGATGACCGGGTGATGAAGGCCAATCTTTCCGCTGACGTATACGCGTCGCTACGCAGAACCATCGACGAGGGTGCGAAGCTGGACGCTTCCTGTCGCCAACGCGGTGGCCGCTGCCATGAAGGACTGGGCTGTCGCCCATGGCGCGACCCACTATACCCACTGGTTCCAGCCGCTGACCGGCATCACCGCCGAAAAGCACGACAGCTTCATTTTCTCCCGCTCCCGACGGCGGCGTCATCATGGATTTCTCCGGCAAAGAGCTGATCAAGGGCGAGCCTGACGCCAGCTCTTTCCCCTCCGGCGGCCTGCGCGCCACCTTTGAGGCCCGCGGCTACACCGCATGGGACCCCACCTCCCTACGCATTCATCAAGGGCAAGACCCTTTGCATCCCCACGGCCTTCTGCTCCTACGGCGGCGAAGCGCTGGATAAAAAGACACCGCTGCTGCGCTCAATGCAAGCGCTGAAC
>VOFC01005799.1_pt1 | contig 20778 bp, 39 predicted proteins | sample 5384161 | NCBI WGS metagenome assembly VOFC01 (sample SAMN12384722, study PRJNA508395) | human gut metagenome | isolation source: healthy gut B | host: Homo sapiens
ATCATATACCGTTTTTCACAAGACGCGAGATATACTCCTGCTGCTTTTCTCAGGATATTCGGCAAACAACTCATTTTCATCGGCAAGAGTATCATAATACTCTTTGTTGAAAAAACTCATTGAGCAGCTCGTCCACATCTTTTTTCGCTTGTACTTGCATAAAAAGCTCAGCTGAACCGCAATTTCTCTGGCGGTAGTTCTCTTCATCCTCAAATACCTCGTGTTTTACTTCTCAAAGGCCACGCCGAAACGTGAACGTTTATCTCTGCTTTTTCAATACCGGTAACAGCCTGAACGACCTCGCCGACGGAGTTCTGTACCTCACGCGCAACGTTTACTATATTGCAGCCGTAGCGCACAAAGAATGATAACGTCAACCTTAACGGTGTCATCAATTATCTGAACGGTGATGCCCTTGGACATGGATTTTATTCCGATAAGCTCGGCTATCTCACCGGTCGTCGTGTTGGAGATTCCGGCAACTCCTTCAACCTCGGTGACGGCTGTGCGCACCATTGCGGAAATGACTTCTTCGGATATATTTATGCTGCCGTTTTCAGCTTTGCAGCTAATGTAATTTTCGCTCATGTTATGCCTCCGTTTTGTCTACACCATGGGTGCAAAAATTCTGTCATAGTATTGTACCACAACACAAGTCAAAAATAAAGAAAAAAAGACGGAATTTCCCGTCTTTTTACGATGGAACCTCTATAACATTGAGCTGAGCGGCGGTATACGAGGTTTCAGAGGTTACAGTCTCGGTTATTCTCGCAACGGCTTAGCTTCGCTAAGTCCGTCTCGAGGCGCCGGAACGGCAACGGTTATGGAGTCCTCGCTCATATACACAACGCAGTCGGAAAAGTCCTTGGCAAGCAGTTTGTTTTCAAGCTGCGATTCCTTCATCGAATAGTTTGCCATAGCGGATATTGACGTCATGGCGTAGTCTATCGTCTCCTGAGAAGCCGTGTCGGATTTCACCGCATCTTCGAGCAGCTTTATTGCCTCATCTCGCGATACCTGACGATTGAGCCTGGCTTCGGCAAAGTAGCCGGTTGAGCTTTTTGTGTTTGCCGCTTCATACGCTTCGTTTGCCGCCTTCATCGCCGCGTCTCGGCCTTTACCATGGCAGGGTCTGCCGTTCCCCCACTTGTTGTTGTACGACCAGTTGAGATATACCGCCGCACATACGAGCAGCAGTACCGCCGCAATAGTCACGTTTCTTTTTAAGATGCTTCATTTTACCCTCCTATATTCGGCGCAGTTTTTATTACCTGAATACTGTCGCTTGAAAAGCCCGTGAAAGCTTCAACAGCCTTGATGACCGACAGCCGCACAGCGGCATCATCCACACCGTCGCACACGATAACGGCACCGGTATCGGACAAAAGCGCGGTCACATTGCCGACACCGTCGCACCTTTTGCAACACAGTTGCAAGCCGCTGCTCATCCGTCTGGGAGCTTATGCTCCGGCTCGAGCTTTCGCCTATCGGTAGGAGCATTATTATCAGTCCGAGCACGAGCGCGAGCAGCGGATACTTAAACTTATTCAGTTGAGCTTTGAGTTTGTCACCCATTTTTTCACCGTCGCTCCAATCCTGATTTTCTACGCTTATGCCGAGCTGCGTCTGAATGCAGTCGGAAAGCTTTCTCTCTGATTTTCATCTGCCCGGATACGATGCGCACCTCGTGCGGATACCAGTAGCCGTCGGTGCTCCACTCTGCCGTTACAGTGACTTCGGCAAGCTCTGTGCCCGTTTCATCGGCTTTGTCCAATATATGCCCGGCATTCGTCCTCTATGATAGTCCGATTCAAATTTTTGCTGTACTGCTCTCCTGTGTGGTATACTGCTCGGCGTCGAGCCTGCATCGTGCCATGGCTTTTGAATACGCATCAAAGTCAAGTTCCGATAAAGGTGAAACGATAGCGGCACACATTGCCACGGCGCAGAGAATTTTAAGTGCATTTTTAACTCTGCCATCCGGCGAGAGCATGAGTGCAATTGAGCACACGATGCCTGTGTAGGACCGCGTGCAGCCATTGACTGAATATATCCGTCATTATCCACCCACAGCCTTTTATAGAAAACCGCCATTGATACAAACAGGGATCAACGCACAGCAGCCGACAAGTCCGAGGAGCATTCCGCCGAACCAATACAACCGTTAGCTCCCAGTTCTTGCACAGCCAAACGATTTGACTGCAGCCGCCGTTAACTTATAGCCTACGGTTGAGCGCCATTACAGCAAACGGAGATACGCAAATCGCAAGCAGCGCTATCATGCCGAACACGCCGAGCGTATTTCGCATTGTTTTCAGCCCCTGCGACCACGGTTCCCAGCGTCAGATATTATTCCGCCAGCAACCGGCAGCGCGGTCGAGATAGCGGTTTTGCAAGCTTTGAGGCAACAGCATCGCCGCCCGACGCAACGATTGAGCTTATACTTATACGCAAGTGAAGCCGAGGGCTGCCGCAGTCATTAAAGCGTGCATGCACGCTTTAAAAGTGCGGATATATCCTTTAGACTTTGCTGCCAAACGATGAGGACGCAATTCCGGCTGCAAGATAGGCGTATAACCGGCAATATGACGCTTTGAGCTATTGTCACAAAAATCCAAAAACAGTACCGACGCCGCGTATTTCACCGTTGCTGAGGACAGAGTTCCGCACGCGGCTGACGCTGCAACACATTGCAGGCAGCAATGTTTTTGAAAAGCCGGACAGTGCCGTTATCACATCGGCACCGGACGACACAAACGAATTAACATCAGACACGCTTATTATCGCTATTGCCGCGCATCCGCCGAGCGAGACATACTCGGGAGCATCATCGCAGAACATAGTGAGTACGGCGCATATTATGGCAACGGCGATTTGCTCAGGGAGCGCTTTATCACTCCCGCTCAGGCCGCCGGACAGTGTTTCTGGTGAAGGCGCTTTCTATCCGCTCAAGTCCCTCGCTTGCCGGCTGAGTCGCTTCGCCTGCAAGGTTACGGGCAATAACCGGGCAGCGAGTCCTGAAGCGAGGCCTCGTCATAAGGCGCTGCACTGCACGGCGTTATCAAAAAGCAACGAAAAATATAAAAAATAAATATAAGTTTTTTCATATCAGTCCGTCGATCGTTTCAAAAGTGAGCTTATTACCGGAATCGCCGTGAACAGCGCTGCGGCAGAGCCTAACATTTCAAGCGACGAGGCGATGCCGCTTTGCCCTGCATCCTTGCACAGACCGGAGCCTATCTTTACGATTATAGCAATTCCGACGCATTTGATTATCGGCATGAACAGCGCCGAGCTGAGGCCTGTTTGTCCAATAGCATAGCGGACAAGCTCCATTATGCTGCCGAAAAGCTGCGCCGCAGCAAAGCAGATAACAGCCGCTGCCGCAATGGCCACGGCAAGTCCGATCTCCCCGTTGTTCTTTTTATCAGCAGAATGCAAATCGCCGAAACCGCCGCAATCGCAGATGCTTTTATTACTATCTCCATCAGAGCTGAAAAAGATTTTTTTTATGAGCTCAAAAAGCTCACTGATCTTTTGAACCACCACAATGAGTACGACTACCAACGCCGTGATCGTCGTCATAAGTGCCTGCTCGTCCCTTCCCGATCGCGACAACAATATGTTCAGAACAGCGACCAGAATACCTACGGCCGCTATTTTAAATATAAGCTCAACTTCCATTTTTCCTCCGGTATACTCAGATAAGCACGATAGCTATAATAAGCCCCGTGGCGCTGCCAATGCCTATGTACATTCTTTTGTTTGAGCTGAGCGATAAACGCAAGGTTTGATGCTCAAAGGCTTATCTCGTTTATGCAACGGTCAATTGCCGTGCACTGCATAGTGCTGTCATATCTTCCAAGGCTTGCTCCCAGCTCCTCAACAGCCGAAAGCGCTCTCTTTGACAAACTTTGCAGATTATCCCGAGCGGCGCTGCACCATATGCCGCAGAACGAATCCTCACCGAGCTTTTCAAAATCGCGCCTTACCTGCGACATGAAACGTCCCACATCTCCGTTTGCCAAGCCAGCCGCTCTTTCAAACGCTTCGTCAAGCGGAGCCGACAAAGTTACGATCTCATTTTTTATAAGCGTCAGCATGGCTATCAGCGTGCCGTAGGTCTTGTCCAGCTCGCTCAGACTGCGAGCTTTCATTATCCCCGCCGCCGTGCAGGAGAGCATTATGAGCATTGCTCCGATCAGATTCATTGCAGCGTCTCCAATCTGTACGAGCGAACCCCCGGCATTGTTTTCAATGACGACTATGTTATTAAAAACATCCTGCGCCAAAAAAGAAATCTGTATACGTTGCGGCGCTTAAGGTCGGAAACAGACGCTGCATGCGCGGTTGCAATGACGCGCACTCCGCATCCGACGGCAGAGGCTGCCGCGCGCAATCCTCCGGCGAGGGATATCTCGTCCATCGCGATAACCTGCGGATTCATTGAGCGTAAGAGCATCAAGGCTGCTTCGGATTTCGGAATGTCGGACATGACGTCCTCGCGGGGCCATGTCAAACTGCGGCACTCCGCGAAATACTGCCGCAAAAGCTCGCCCTCGCTCGTCACACCGCCACTCTCCGCCGCGCGGAGTTTGATATGGCTCTTATGCATTCGCAGGAAAGTCGTTTGCCGCCGCCCGGCGGGAGATATGATGAGGACACGTTATCTTAGCGGCGCAAAGGTTTTTTAATACTTCTCCGCCGCAGTTTGTACTCTGCCTTGGTATTCTGATTGAAACCGAGCTTATCCCGAAGGCCAGCTTTCCGCCGCTTATCACTCCGGTGCCGCGCATACTCGATGCGCAAGCCGAAGCTTATAAAAGCCCTTGGAGATGTCCTGCCAGACGGCATGAAGCGATGCATTTGTCGCTTTCAAGCACACAGGCGATATCATCGCGAGTAACTGTCTATCGGCAATTGCTTCCTCTCTGCCGCCAATCAGCGCACATGGGTATCGTCCGGCTCTTATGCGGGTCTCTCTTCGGCAGTTTTAAATCTCTCGCCGAGAGCTGCTGCCGTTTTGACGGCAGCAGCCTGGCTTCATCATAAGCGCTTTTTCATGTCTACACCACCGGTATGAGCAGCAATCGTCGGTCGGCACTTCCTCGATTTCGTTTATTTGCTTTATAAGCTCCGTGTCTGAGCCGTATTTTTTTTGCAAGCGTCCAGAGATCACCGTCGGTGCAGCGGTACAGCGCTGCGCTTGGCCTTTCGCGTTCAAGCTCTGTTTCATCGACCTCGCTTATCATGTTGATATTATCGTAGTTGAGATATCTTGCCGATATGACTACACATATATCAGCACTCAGACCGTCTCCCTTTGCCGAGGCACTAACGCTGACGGCAGCGACGTGAATCTTATCCGGCCGGCGTCCGTTCTCGGGCAGGTATTGCGCGCCTTTCCTCTGAGCTTGCGATCTCAGTGCGTCTTCGCGGTCTTATATATCAGTTCGGCTGTAACTTGGATAAGCACTTCCGTTTCAGATATCTCAGGGCACGCAGCATGCCGTAGCCGAGATGACGGCCTCGACACCATAATCCGAATTGTACGATACGGTAGTCGAGCAGTTTGCGCTTCCCAGTGTCGATCCCGGTAAGGCAGCATAGCTCACTGCTTGAAAGAGAAAGCTCTTTTTTGCATGAGTATGCATCGCATATGTAGCTCACGCTCTGCTCCTGAAGGCATATTATCTGGATCGCTGCGCGGATATCCGCAGAGAGTTTGCCGTCAAACGCTTCAAAATATTGTCCTGTTATCATGTCGCAGGCAATGACCTCGGGGTCGGTGCAGCCGTCCGGCATAGTGAAAACTGAGAAAATGGCAGCGAAAATCGCGCTGTTTGAGGGGACGCCGGATACAAGATATATCGCTTCGATCTCGGCTGAGCCCTTAACCACAAGTTTTGTGCCGACGACTTCGCTGGTGCTTAGCCTTATACTGCTGAAAGCTCTTACAAAATCCCCACCGCTGAGCTGTTCGGGGACATCCAGCTCATCCTCAACGCTGAGCGTTTTTCGGAAACGAAAGTACAATGCTTTTTGCATTTAAAGCTCGCTTGTTTTTGAAATACAGCTTATCCGGCGCGTTCTCGGGAGGCTCGAACCAACACACGTCTGGTATTTATAGCAGCTAAGCTCCATAACGGTGCTTGTGCTAATTAATATTTTCCGGGGGTTTACTGCCTTAGCGTCAGCATTGAGGCGCAAAACAGCTTCGTAACAACAGAGCTTGTGCTGTCAGCCCCGGTGCACTGAAGTTTATTTCAAACGGAATGGTCGTTCCTACAACGCGCACACCATCGCCCGTTTCGGGAATATACATAACCGTTACGTCAATTTCTCCGCTGACGCTTACGGCGTCCTGGCCGACGTTTTTTCGCGTATTCTACATTGGCGACGACAGCTTAGGATACGAAGGATATCCTCCAGCGAGTCCGGCACTATAAGCTCTGTATCGCTATTAGCTTCCGAAACCGAGGTGCACAGTTTTTTTTTATATACGCTGCCTTCCCTGCTTTTAAGTTCGATCTTCATGGCATTTCTCCTTAAACTTGCTTTTTTGTACATACTATGCTCACGGCTGCCGCTTAATGACACCTAAACAGCCAAACACCAAGGCATATCAGTGCCGCTGCAAGCATAAACCACCAAACTGCGTAGGCAGTATGAGAGACAGGATAATGATAACTCCCGAAACAATTGCAATTACAGCGAAAAACGCACACGGACCTTTACGCAAAAAACCGCCCCCAGCACACGCATTTTATAAAACGTATGCCGGAGGCGGATTAGTTATTCTATTTATTTTCCCAGAACTTATTTTTGGCTGCAAAGCTCATAGAGTCTTGAGTATGATTCGTAGCGGCTTTTTCGCTATGCTGCCTGCTTTGACGGCGGCCGTTACCTCGCAGCCCGGCTCTTTGAGATGGGCGCAGTCGGCAAATCGGCATGAACCGATATACTTTTTGAAATCACGAAAATCGTATTGCAGCTCAGATTTGTCAATGGTCTGCATCATTTCGTGATCTCAAATGAGGCAAACCCGGAGTATCTGCAATATATGTCTCATCACCTGCATCGAACAGCTCAACATGTCTTTCGTGGTGTGTCTTCCTCGACCGAGCTTTTCACTGACCTCACCGACCTGAAGACTGAGTCCGGGAGCATAGTATTGAGTATGCTTTTTGACTTGCCGACACCGGAGTTGCCGGTAAATGCGCAGATCTTGCCTTTGAGCGCGGCTTTTTAGCTCGAAATGCCGGCGCCGCTTTTTGCACTGACTCTGTGCGCTTCAAAGCCTGAGGATGAATATATGCCGTAAAGCTCATCGGCCGGGTCACGTCGGCTTTATTTATGCAAACGATAAGTTTCGCAGCCGACTTCCTCGGTTATGACGGACACTCGGTCAATCAGAACGGATCTGTCACGGGGTTAGTGTTTTGCCGCTATAAATACAAGCGTCAATATTTGCAACGGCAGGCCGGATGAAGAAGTTCTTGCGATCGTGCACGGCGGTTACATACCCTTTTTCCTTCGGGATCAAAGCTGACCCCTGTCTCCTACCATGGAGATGTGCCGTCAAGGCGGAATTTGCCGCGCGCACGGCATTCGTGACCTCATCGGCGGATATGCGACATAGTAAAATCCGCTGAGGGCTTTGATGATCGTTCCGTCCATTCAGCCACCGTTTCCCGACGGTCCGGAGGACACGGTTATGGATATTTTGGTATGCTCTTCGATCTCGGTTCCGGCAGCAATGTTCTGATCAATGACTGTTCCGGCGACAAGATCGCTCTCGGCGGTCGAAATATTGCCGATGCTGAGGTTGCTGCTTTCTATCTTTGCGATGGCTGCATCCTTTGAAAGCCCTTTAAGCTGAGGAACCTTGGTCATCACGGTTTCTGGGCCTGTGCTGATGATAATTTTAATTTCCGAGCCTTCGTCGGCCGCAGCGCCGTCAACGGGATCGGTACCTTTATAACATAACCCTGGTTATGCTGTCTGACAGACCTGCTCAAGAGAATAGGGTAAAACCTGCGTCCTGAACCATGCTTATGGCCTCTTCCCGCTCGTGATTTACGATATCAGGCACCTTCAAAAGGCGCTTTTGATCGTCAACCGTTTCGGCGGCACACACCAGCTCAACGACTATTTTGCTGCCCTTATCGCTTACCGTTTTGCTGCGGCCTGACTCGGGATCCTGCGAGAGAGGATTATGCCGTACTCATGCTCAAGATCGACCTTGAACGTGACCTTGAAATCATAAATCTTCTTATAGTCCTTGTCGTTAATGACATCCTCATAGTAACGCCCGACAAAGTTATCGACCTTGACCTTAACGGGATCGGAAAACAGATCTTTCAGAAAATAGCCGTTTAAAAAGACAAAGCCGATAATTATAAACAAGCAAACAGCCAGTATTCCCGAGCTGAGAGCTATTTTTTTGCTGCGGCGGCTTCGCTTAGCTCTGCGCCTAGGCGGTTCCTCGCTGTCGATAAGTACAGCCTCGGAATCTTCGAGCACATGAGGCGGCAAGGCTCTGCGACTTGTATTCCTCAAGATCGGCGAGCATTTCGCTTGCCGACTGATAGCGCTCGTCTATGTTTGAATTCATAGCCTTAAGGCATATGCGCTCAAGCTCTTCAGGGATCGAAGGCACTATGTCACGCGGGGTTACGGGGTCGGTGTTCATATGCTTTACGGCGACCTCGACGTCGGGTTTCCGACATGGGAGCTTGCCGGTGAGCATTTCATACATCACTATGCCGAGCGAATAGATATCGCTCCTCGCGTCTGGGCTTCCCCACGCGCCTGCTCGGGTGCAATATAGTGAACTGAGCCTACGGTCTCGCCGCCGTTATTCTCCTCAATGGTATTTTCAAGCGAAGCAATGCCGAAGTCGGCGACCTGATCATGCCGTCTTTGAGCAGCATGATATTCTGCGGCTTTATATCGCGGTGGATAATACCCTTGCTGTGCGCATGCTCAAGAGCTTTTTTGCCGTCTGGATGGTGAAATCCAGCACCTCTGGACGGATCGAGTACGCTTTTTTTCTGCAAATACTGTTTGAGCGTTATTCCGTCAATAAGCTCCATGACTATATATTCCACATCGTCACTATGGCTTACATCGTACACCGAGACAATATTGGGGTGAGAAAGCATGGCGACAGCCTGTGACTCGGCACGGAAGCGGCGGCGCAGCTCGGTGTTTGCGGCAGTCTCATCGCGCATGATCTTTACCGCGTCATACCTGTTCAATCTGTGGCACAGAGCCTTGTATACATTCGCCATGCCGCCCGAGCCGATAAGCTCGATGATCTCATAGCGATCGTCAAGGATCTTGCCTATATATTTATCAGTAGTGTTTTCCATAGCAGCACCTTTGATATCAAGTCTTAATTAAAACGATTGAGACATTGTCCCTCGCTCCGCGCGCAAAGCGCAAGCGCCATAAGCTTGGAGCAAACATCCTCGGGCAAGGCATTTTCCTTTGAAGTGATCGTGAATTTCCTTATCGCTGACCATATTGCTCAGCCCGTCGGAGCAAAGCAGAATACCGTCGCCCCTGTGCAGAGGGCATTCAAAATAGTCGGCTTCAACGGATGCGTCAACGCCGAGTGCGCGTGTGATTATATTCTTCTTCGGGTGATGGGCTGCCTCTTCCCTTGTTATTGCTCCCATCGACACAAGCTCTTCGACATAAGAGTGATCGCGGCTTATCTGCCTGATCCCATCATCGGACAGGTAATAGGCCCGGCTGTCGCCGACGTTGACAAAGGCAGGCCTTGCGGCGCGTTATAATGCCGCCGCCGACAAGGGTCGTTCCCATGCCGCTGTAGTTTGCGTCAAAGCGCGAATATTCAGATACGACGCCGTTTGCATCCGCACAGCTGTCGCGCAGGAGCTTTTCGGTGTTGCCCATGAGAAGCCGCGGAGCGGCAAGGCGTTCGTAAACGCGGCTGACAAACTCCTTGCTTGAGAGCCTGCTGGCAAGATCTCCTGCCTTTGCGCCTCCCATACCGTCGCAGATAACTGCGATCACACATTTTCGCTTATCGCAATTTTCGATTATATAGCTGTCCTGGTTTTCGCTTCTGACCTTTCCCTTGTCAGTGATGCCGAAACTTTTTCATTTTACCTGATTGCCCTTCTGCATTTTTCTGCGCAGCTGTCCGCAGGATGCCTCAACATCGCCGCCGAGCTTGCGGCGGACGGTAACGTTAACGCCGTTATCCTCAAGCACTTTGACAAATGCTTTTATATGCCCCTGAGTTGAGGGCTGAAAACGGCTCTCTTCAACGTGGTTCATCGGAATCAGATTGACATGCGCGCCGACATACCTCGCGCGCTTTGACAAAAGCTCCGCGTGATACTGCGTGTCGTTTACTCCGTCGATCATAATATATTCAAACGATATCCTGCGGCCGGTTTTTCGTAATAGCGGCGGCAGCACTCCATAAGCTCGTCCACACCTCTGCCGTGGTTGGCAGGCATTATCTTCGAGCGCGTTTCGTCGTCCGGAGCGTGCAGAGATACCGATAAAGTCAATTGTAAATTAAGTTCGGCCAGTTTGTCAAACTTTTCTGTTATTCCGCAGGTCGAAAGCGAAATATGCCGCATGCCGATATTCATACCGTCCGGGTGATTTACAAGTTCAAGGAACTTGACAACGTTATCAAAGTTATCAAGCGGCTCACCGATACCCATGAGGGACGATATTTGATATCTGCTTCCCCGAATCGATCTGCGAAAACATTACCTCCTCGAGAATTTCGTGCGGCTCGAGGCATCGGACAAGCGCCGCCTATGGTGGACGCGCAGAAGGCGCAGCCCTGGCGGCAGCCGACCTGAGTTGAAACGCAGACGGTATTCCCGTGCTTATAGCTCATGACAACGGTTTCGACCGCGTTGCCGTCATACAGCTCCCACAGGTATTTTATCGTGCCGTCTATTTTTTGAGACCTGTTTGCTGAGAGCACCTTAGGCTCGTAAACGGTATATTCGGTTTTAAGCTTCTCGCGCAGTGATTTGGGGATATCGCTCATTTCATCTATTGAGCCTATTCCCCTGCCGAGCCACTTAAACACCTGCTTTTTGCGCGGTATTTAGGCTCCCCGAGACCTGCGAGAACAGCTTCTATTTCATTTGGGAGCATGCTCCTAAGGTTTTTCATTTGTTTCTCCTAAGCTTGCTGACAAAAATCCGTCGGTGCCGTGAACATCCGGCCAAAATGTCATATATCCGCCGGCGGCGGTTTCGCCGTTTGGGAGCGTAAAGCTCTCTGCCGAAAATTCGGCGTGTTCGCTCAAAAAACGCTTTCACGACATCTTCGTTTTCACGCTCGAGTACCGTGCATGTAGAATAAACGATCACTCCGCCCGGCTTAACATATTGCGAAAGGTTTTCGAGTATTGCCGCCTGTATCGCAGGCATCGATGCGCTGTCTTCAAGCGGCTTATACCGTATCTCCGGCTTTTTTTCGGATAACTCCGTAGCCCGAGCACGGAACATCGGCAATGATCGCGTCATACTGTCTGTCAAACGCCGCCCTTGCATCATGTGAAAATGCATTTATGCAGGAAAGTCCGAGACGCCGCGCGCTTTCATTTATAAGTCTTATTTTTTATCATGCAGATCGCAGGAATCAATGCTGCCTTCATTTTGCATCACAATGGCGGCCGCAAAGCTTTTTTCCGCCCGGGGCCGCGCAGGAATCAAGCACATTCATTCAGGCTCAAGCGCCGCTGCCAGAACAGCGCATTTTGCGGCAGGGTCCTGAACGTAGAAAAGGCCCTCGTCAAAGCCGGCATTGAGCTTACGCTTCCGGCCGTAACGATACAATCCGGCAGCCACGGGTGCATTGAGCACGGAACGCCATCTGACGAAAGTCGCAGCATAAGCTCATCGGGCGTGATCTTCAGCGTGTTCACCTGAAGGCAGGTATCCGGGATCGAGTTATCGGCCGCAAGGAACGCCTCGGCGGCGTCATATCCCAGGCGATCAACGATATACTGAGCAAGCTGATGCGGATGGCTGTATTTAACCGAAAGGTACTGCGCCGTTCCCTTTCCGGGAGGCTCCGGGCAGCTTGTCCGAGCAGGACGCAATCTTTCTCAAAACAGCGTTGCAGAAGCCGGAAGCCCTTGAATAACCGAGCTTTTTGCACAGCGTCACCGACTCGTTCACGGCGGCGGACGCGGGTATCTTGCCCATAAAAATGAGCTGATACGCGCCGCTGCGCATTATATCGCGCACCTTCGGTTCGATCTTAGATGCAGACTTGCTGTTTAGATCAATGTAATAATCTAAAAAAGCGCGGTGTTCTGCAAAACGCCGAGACTTATACTGACGGCCAGCGAAAGCGAGCGCGAGTCAAGATCGTATTTAGTTTTCATCGCGTCGCTGAGCGCCGACGTCCACGCGCCGTCGCGTCTTGTGCGCTCAAGCGCAAAAACAGCGGCTTCCCTGGCTTTATCCAATGCTTAATCCACCTTTTATGGGGTGTCCGAGCAAGTAGTCGGACGCTTTCATTCGTTTTTTTCCTGCTGCCTGAAGCTCGGTTATGAGAACCGTTTCACCGTCAAGGCAGGCTATCTCAATGCCTTTTTGCCGGCACTGACCACACTTCCGGGAGCTTTTTATCGGTCTTGTTCTGCGTATACTCGGCAGAATAAATTTTAAAGACCTTTCCGTCAAGCTCCGCTGTTGCGACCGGCCACGGCTGCAAGCCGTATATCTGCTTTATGACCTCGCGCGGCGTTTTCGCCCACTCTATGGGGCTTAGGCTTTTATCAAGCATTTTGACATAGCTTGCCTTGCTGTGATCCTGCGGCGTTCTCGGCGCCGTTCCGGCTTCAATATCGCGCAGAGTGCGGTCAAGAAGCTCGGCGCCCATGACCATCAGGCGGTCAAACAGCTCGCCGGAGGTTTCAAACTCGCCAATCTCAGTTTCGGATGTGTAGATGATATCGCCCGTATCCATTTCCGACGCGAGATACATGGTCGTAACGCCGGTGATCTTATCGCCGTTCAAAACAGCCCACTGTATGGGCGCTGCACCTCTGTATTTCGGCAGAAGCGAAGCATGCACGTTTATTGCGCCGTATTTCGGTACCTCGAGCATATCGTCCGGCAGAATGCGCCCGTAAGCGACAACTACAAGAATATCGGGATCAAGGCTTTTTATAAGCTCGGTGGCCGTTCCGTCGCGCAGCTTCGTCGGCTGATAAACGGGAATATTGTTTTCAGCGCAAAGTTCCTTTACAGGACTGTGATGAAAGCTTCATGCCACGGTCGCGCGGCTTGTCCGGCTGAGTGAAAAAACGGCTGCAATATCGTATTTTTTATCTATAAGCTTTTTCAATGAGGCCGCAGCAAAGTCCGGCGTACCCATAAATACTATGCGCATACTCACCCCTCGCTTCCGCTGCCTTTTATCTCATCCTCGGATAGCATACGCTCGCACTTTTCGGTGAACAGATGGCCGTCAAGGTGGTCAAGCTCGTGACATATGCACCTTGCTGTAAGGCCTGTTCCTTTATATTCAAAACCAGTTTCCGTCCCTGTCCTGTGCGCGGACCGTTACGATAGACGGACGGGTGACTATACCGTATTCTCCGGGCACGCTGAGACAGCCCTCGGCGCCGGTCTGCTCGCCTTCGGAAGAGACGATGACCGGGTTTATAAGCTCAAGTATCTCCTCGTCATCTTCATCTTCAACATTGGTTTCAATGACGAGGACAACACGGCGCAATATGCCGACCTGCGGAGCCGCAAGGCCGACTCCGTTTGCATTTTCAAGCGTTTCGGCCATGTCGTCGAGAAGTTGGTGGAGTCTTGAGTCAAATTTGACCTGCTCGCGGCAGACCTTATGAAGTATACTGTCCTCTTTTGTTACTATATGTCTGAGTGCCATGTTCTTCTCCTAATCAGAGGGGTTATTGTCGGCAAACACGCTGACTCCCCTGTATTTTCCTGATCTTGCCAGCGAATGAGCACCGAAGATATTATCTCGCGGATCTGCCTGTCGGCTGTGCAGCATATATTTACTCTGTATCTATAACGGTTATTTACTCTGACGACCGCCAACGGCTGGGGCCGAAATACGTACATCGCTTCGATCTCTAAGCGACGCTTTTTACCACCGTGCATATATCCGTGCAGCATTTTATAACTGCGCTTTCCACCGTTCCGGAGGCGGTTATAGCAATTATATCCGCAAACGGCGGCGTATCCCTGAAGTCTGCGCAGGCTGAGCTCGGTTTTAAAAATCGTAATCCTGCTGCGCGGCAAGACGTATTATCTCGTTTTTGCGGAGTGAAGGTCTGGATAATGGCGCGTCCCGGCTTGCTTCCCTGCCGCTGCGCCCGATGACCTGCGTTATAAGCGAAAAACGTCCGCTCTCCGGAGCGATAATCGCCGCAGTAAAGGCTCTGGTCGGCGGAGACTACGCCGATGAGCGTCACATTTTCAAAGTTAAGCCCCTTGGTGACCATCTGAGTGCCGACCATAATGGGGATCTTTCGTTTTAAATCTGTTCAGCAGCACATCGTGACTGCCTGCCGCCTTGACAGTGTCGGTATCCATGCGCAGGACCTGCGTATCCGGGTACAGCTGTTTAAGCTCTTCCTCAATTAGTTGAGTTCCTGCGCCGACAAATGTAAGCATTCCGCCGCATTCGGGGCAATGGCTGTCGGCTCTGCGAGTATAGCCGCAGTAGTGGCAGATAAGCCGCTTATTGACGCTGTGATACGTCAGCGAAACGCTGCAATTCGGGCACTTATAGACATATCCGCAGTCTCCGCAGCAGATGAGCTTATTTGCTCCGCGGCGATTGATAAACAGTATGCTCTGCTCGCCGCGTTCTATGTTCTCTTCAAGCTCGGCTTTAAGCCTTGAGCTAAGCTCACTACCGTTTCCGGACTTAAGCTCGCTCTTCATGTCCACTATCTCGACCGACGGAAGCTGCATCGCATTATAGCGCCTCGTTCATTCCGGAAGAGCTTATACTTTCCGCTCTCCGCAGCATATCGGCTTTCAATATCGGGAGTTGCCGAGCCAAGCAGCAAAAGCGAATTGGTCTTTGCGCAGCGATACTTTGCAACATCGCGTGCATGGTATCGCGGAGAGTTTTCGGACTTGTAGCTGTCCTCCTGCTCCTCGTCGATGATGATAAGGCCGACTTTTTCAAACGGAGCAAACACCGCGCTGCGTGTTCCGATCGCGAGCTTTGCACCGCCTGTTTTTATACGCTTCCACTCATCGTAACGCTCGCCGACGGCAAGGCTGCTTGTGCAGTATTGCGACGTCATTGCCGAAATATTCGGAAAAGTGTGTATCATCTGCGGCGTCAGCGCGATCTCGTGCACAGAAGTATGGCACATTTTCCGCTTTTGATCGTATCGTCAATTAGCCGGATATATACAGAGGTCTTTCCGCTGCCGGTAACACCGCACAAAAGCGCAGCCTCCGGGCAAGGCTCGTCAAGCAGCTTTTTATGCCTGAATATGCGATTTTCTGCTCACGGTTAAGCTCGGGAGAGCCTTCAGCTTCCCGTCCACACTTCGGGACGGCGGAACACCTCTTCCTTATCTGCAACAACTAACTGCGCGTTTATAAGCGCATTTAGCGACTGCCGAGATGCTCCCGTAAAATGCATGGCCTCCCCGAGCGGATACACGCCCGGTCGAGCACATAAGCTCCAGCAGTGCAGCCTGCATGGGAGCCTTTCGACGAATGTTCTGCGCTGTGTCAAACGCTTCCTCAGCGTCGATGGCAAGACTTATCATCTCGCGCATTTTGTCGTTTACCTGGCGCGCACCGTCGGCCTTAAACCAGCAGCCGGCCGGGAGAATGGTCCTGACGGCGTCATACACCGTGCAGAACAGCCTGTCATGCATCCACAGAGCGAGCTTGAGGCTGAGACGGCGTCAGCATCGTCTCTTTATCAAGGCAGGATTCTATAGGCTTTAGGCTTTCATATTCGCTGTTATCGCTGACAGCGAGGACAATGCCCTCGCTGCGGCGATTTCCGCGCGAAAACGGAACTGTAACGCGCATACCGGGAGCTACGACGTCTGCCATACTGTCAGGTATGAGATAGTCATAGGGCTTGTCTATACTGTAGTTTGCGGCAGCTACCGCAATTTTGCTATGCGCTTTTCCGACATACCCACCATCCTTCATCCGACATTTTGGTGCAAAATCATATGCTTTAAGCAAAATTCAGCGGAGCGATACGGCTCCGCTGCTGATTATTTTGCTATGGTAAGCTTGCCGGTGTATACTTCGTCGATAGCTTCGCTAACGGGCTTCTTATCGAGGATGATACCCTCTTCCTCGGCATTTGCGGATATCTCACGCGCTCTTCTTGCAACGAGATTTACAAGCTGATAACGGTTGCCGGTCTTGCTGACAAGCTCGGCAACAGGGGATAAAGCATCATGATCAGTCTACCTCACTTAAATAGTTTTTTCTAAGGTCATATTTGCAGTATTCTGCGGTTATAATCGCCGAAAATTCCTTTGCGGCCTTATCGGCATCGTCATTGATTATGATATAGTCATAAAAGTCCGCTGCGGCATATTCCTCTTTAGCGCGGATAAGGCGAGCCTCGATCTTGCGCTCGAGTCGGTACCTCTGCTGCGCAGTCTTTTCTCAAGCTCTGCCATGGAGGGCGGGATTATGAATACCATGACCGCCTCGGGCATTTTCTGATGCACCTGAAGAGCGCCCTGAACCTCAATGTCAAGCAGGACATTCATGCCCTCGCTGAGCTTTTTTCTCAACATAAGCCTTTGGCGTGCCGTAGGAGTTGGCTACATACTCTGCATGCTCAAGGAACTCGTCGTTTTCGACCATCTCGCGGAATTTATCGAGATCTACAAAGAAGTACTCCTTGCCGTCGACCTCACCGGGACGAGGCTTCCTCGTCGTTGCGGGAAACGGAAAAACATATGTCGTTTCGCCCCTCCAGAGCCTTTAAAACGACCGTGCTCTTCCCTGCTCCGGACGGTCCGGATATAACTATAAGCTTTCCTCTCTGTTTAGCCATTTGCTGCACCTTCCTCATTCTTATTTGACATTCGCGCCGCCAGAACCTCCGGCGTGAGCGCGGACAGGATAACGTTTCCGCTGTCCATTATAAGCGCAGCCTTCGTGCTTCTGCCGAAGGATGCGTCAATGCTAAACCCCTTATCTCTCACGTCCTGGATCATTCGCTTTATCGGCGCCGATTCAGGGCTTACCATGGCAATAACGCGCTGTGCGCTTACCATGTTTGCAAATCCAATGTTTATGAGCGTCATGCTGCCCTCACTCAATATTCTGAATCTGCTCACGGATCTTTTCGATCTCGGATTTGAGGTCAACGACCGTGTGTGCAATATCGGAATTCTGGCACTTCGAGCCGGTAGTGTTAGCCTCGCGGTTAAACTCCTGAAGCAAAAAGTCGATCTTTCTGCCTATAGGAGAGCCTATTTTAAGCATCTGACGGAGCTGAGATATATGGCTGCGCAGGCGCACGGTCTCTTCATCAACGGCTATTTTATCGGCAAATATCGCCGCCTCGGTAAGGATGCGGGATTCGTCTATGCCGGATGAGCCAAGGATCTCGTTGAGCTTGCCGAGGAGTCTTTCACGATACTGTTCGACCGTAACAGGTGAGTTCTTCTCTATTACAGAAACATATTTTTCGATATTCTCAAGCTTTGAAAGAACATCGGCTTTTAGCTTTTCGCCCTCAACGATACGCATGCGATCAAAGTCGCACAGCGCCTGCTCGGCAATAGTGCGCATACCTTCCGCAACAGCGTCCGCATCAAGCTCTTTTTCTCGACCGATAGCACATCCGGAAGGCGGCTCACACCCATGACGCTTGCATCGTTTGCAAAGACCGTACTTGTCCGCAACCCTAGTGTTGAGCGCATCGATACCCCTTTAAAAGCGGCTCGTTAACCCGGACGATCATATCGTCCGCCATTGACGATCGTCACAAAAACATCGACCTTGCCGCGGCTTATGTGCGGAGACTTACAGCCTGCTTTATCGTCTCCTCGGCAAACAAAGCTGCGTGGCAATCTTATTGACGTGTCAAAAACTTATTATTTACGCTTTTAAGCTCAACGCTAACTTCTATGCCCTCGACAGTGCCTTTGCGCTGCCGTAGCCAGTCATACTTTTAATCATTTTATCACCTCAACGCAGCTTGACTATCTCGAATTTTATGGGAGTTTTTTCGTTTGCTGCGGCGCTGATAAACTACGATCCACCGCAACTGCTACGCAGAAAGCTATAAAGCTGCAGAGCACGCTCATGCCCTCGCTCAGCCCGCAGCTTGCCGCGATTATATAGCCGATAACGAACACCAACATAGGAACGATATAAACAATGAATGCCGCTCGAATATTCTGGAGCTAAGGCTTTCGATCACGACCTTTTCGCCCGGCTTTGCATGAACCGAGTTTTGGCAAACGCTTTTATCTCATTCTGAAAAACACAGCTTTCACAATTGCCGCAGTTGCTTCCGCACGCCGTGCCGCGTGCTACGACGACCTCGGCCATGCCGTTAGAAAAACCTTAGTGACCACTGCATCCTGAGTCATTAGTAAAGACCTCCAGTCTTAATCCTTGTATATAGTGACCGTCACTCTCACATCGCCCACAGCGCCGACGTTATCATGCCCGGCAACTGAGACCTTAGCATTGACTATTATCTGTCCGGTCGTCGAGCCGTAATCGGACAAATCGGCAATGACGGTGATATCCTCCGGCTTTACTCTGTTAAGCGCATCCTGGCTCAGCGCACGGGCGTAACTTCGATCTCCTTGGTATCGATAGTTGCATGATAACCGTTGGGAAAACGCCCTTACATGCGATGTTAGACGTTGTAAATGTCTTAGTGTGCGATCCGTTTACCTCCACGGTCACCTTTGCATCTGAAACGCCGGTCAGGTTCTGGACGCCGTCCGGGAAGCTCAATCGCGAACGTGTGCTCATATCCGCTGCTGAACGAGAAAGGTCGATCGTTCCGATCTCGATGCTTTCCATATCGTCAATAATTCTCGAATCTCCGGCAACCTTTATGCTGCTCGGGTCGATCGTGACATCACAGTCGCTTTCGTTTATACCCCGCCGGGTATAAACCGCACGTTGAGCGGCAGTTCTTTGGTTTTCAATATCGGCTGGGTCGCCGTGACGGTCTCTTCCGAGAGACGCAGACCATCCTTCGGGATAATGTTATCGTTCTTATCGCGCAGCGTGAACTCCCGCTTCCTCAACATAGGCAGAGTCAATGGTCTGATTCTTGCCGAACTCGACCTCATACATGGTCTATCTTGTTTATTATCTCCTCCGGCCCGTCAATCGTGAGTGTTTTGGGATCAAAAACAAATTCCTCGGCTACGCAGCCCCTCGGCAATGGTCCCTCCAAAGCTGCCCTTAATATCGACCGTTTTGCTGCCGTTTTTAATAACGGTGAAATTGATAGTATCTGGGTTTTTGCGCACAACGCTTATCTCGTTTTCATTGACATAGTTCGGAAAAACGAGCTTGTATGTCCATGTCATATTATTCGGCGCGGTTATGCTGCTTACGTCGATAACAGCCTTAATATCCGAGGCTTTGAGCTTAGATATAGTGCTGCGGTTTCCTTTAACAACGATGCTGACTGAGTCGCACTGACATCAGTTATTGACAGATTCCTCTCGCTCAGCAGTTCTTCCTGCCCCTGAAATTCTAGGAATCCCCGTGAATGTCAGATTCTTATCGGTCGTATCCTGGCTGGTAACATATGCCCACATCATAAGTGAACACAGCAGCGAAATGATCATCAGAATACCTTGCTGTCGTATATTTTCTTAGTTCTTTTTTTTCTGTTCCATCTTTGTTCACCTTATGCTTATCAAAAAACGAGAAAAAAAACTTCAGCTGCGGTACTCTTCTTTGTTTCTTCAACCACGAGTTCTTTACGCAGGATCTGTTCGAGCATGGCAACGGAGAGGTTGCGCTTGAGCATACCATCAATGGCAACGGATATGCCGCCGGTTTCTTCAGAAACGATGACGGTTATTGCGTCGGAAATCTCGCTTGCGCCGATTCCCGCGCGGTGGCGCATGCCAAGATCCTTGCTCAGGTTAGTCTTGGCCGTAAGCGGAAGTACACAGCCTGCGGCCCGCCTATACGAAAAGTTGCGGATAATAAGCGCACCGTCATGCAGCGGAGCCTTAGGATAAAAATATGTTTTTCAAAAGCTCGGCGGTTATATCAGCATTATGATCAGTGCCGGTTGTCATTATATCACTGAGCTTCATGTTGTGCTCGAAGATGATAAAGCGCGCCGGTTTCGTTTTGTGCATGCTCGCAGGCCAAAACCGTCTGCGTTATGGCGGATTCGGCCTTGCCTCGTTATCTGAGTTTTTGCGAAAAGATGCCGTAAAAGTCCTTACTGCCCATTCTTGAAAGCAGTTTTTTTCTGAGTTCGGGCTGGAATATGATAACCAAAGCTTTATAAGCCCCCTATCTCGACCGCTTCACAGGCAGGATAAAGTTGGATCATCGTCAGATTGAACACCGATTTGACAGTCCCGACAATAAGGAAGATAAAGCAGCGTGAAGTATTCCCTTTGCGAGGTTATATGAGCTTGTCTTGCGTACGAGATCTATGACCTTATAAACAAATAAGCGACGATAAGGATGTCGATGACATCCCAAAAACTTATTGTCGAGAGGTATTGAGCATTCTCAAAAAGTAACTCGAAAAGTCCTGCATTATAAT
>VOFC01006831.1_pt1 | contig 20751 bp, 36 predicted proteins | sample 5384161 | NCBI WGS metagenome assembly VOFC01 (sample SAMN12384722, study PRJNA508395) | human gut metagenome | isolation source: healthy gut B | host: Homo sapiens
TGGTCGGCCTGCAAGGAGGGGCTGAAAAGAAGCTGTCGGCTTTTCCAACGATTCCGGACAGGTGCTGACCGACCTGCACCAGACAGCTGCCGCCCAGCGGGGGCTGGTGGCGCTGGTAAGGCAGTTCGACCGGGGATTACACCGCGGCCAAACGCAGCCGCCGGGTGCTGGATTTTGGAGATTTGGAGCACAAAACGCTGGATCTGCTGCTGGGAAAAATCCCGAAGCCAGCCCACAGCCGCTGCCCGGGAGATCGGGCGGCGTTACCGGGAGATCATGGTGGACGAGTATCAGGACTCCAATGGCGTGCAGGACGCGATTTTCGACGCCCTGACCCGGGGAGAAGCAGAACTGCTTCATGGTCGGCGACGTGAAGCAGTCCATCTACCAGTTCCGTCTGGCCGACCCCGGAATTTTTCTGGAAACGTATGAAAAATACGTCCCGGCTCAGCAGGCAGAGCCGGGGCAGGGAAGAAAAGATTCTCCTGAGCCACAATTTCACGGGGAAGCGGAGGAACTCCGGGAGGGAATTCCCCACACGCCGCTGGAAGCCGCCGTGGAGCTTCACGTGATCGAGACCCGGGACGACCAGTATCCCGAGGAAGCGGCCTTTGTGGCGGAGCGAATCGTCCGGATGCTGCGGGAGGGAACGCCGGTGCGGGATGGCGACAGCCTGCGGCCGGTTTGCCCGGAGGACATTGTGATTCTGCTTCGTTCTCCCGGCAGCGGCGGCGGGTATTTCAGAAGGCGCTGGAAGCCCGGGGCATTCGCTGTGCGTCGGGCGGCGGCACGGACTTGCTGCAAAACCGAGGAGATCGGCACCCTGCGCTCGTTCCTGCAAATCATCTGGAACCCCCGGCAGGACATTCCGCTGGTCAGCACGCTGGCAAGCCCCATTTTCGGCTTTACCGCCGACGAGCTGGCGAAATCCGAAGCGCGAGGAAAAAGGGCGCGTTCTATGACGCACTGCTGCTCAGCGACAGCCCGAAGGTCAAAACGTTCCTGAACACGCTGGACAGGCTGCGCCGGGAGGCCAGAATGAACCCCCTGACCGCACTGCTGGAAAACTGCTTCGCCCTGACCAGACTGGACAGCGTTTACGCCGCCATGCCCGGCGGGGAGGCGAAAACCGCAAATATCCAGACATTTTATCAGCTTGCGGCGGATTTTGAAAACGGAAATCTGAAGGATTTGGGGCAGTTTCTGGATTTTCTGGACGCAATGGAGGAAAAAGGGCTGATTTCAGCGGCTTCGTCTCCTGCCGGGTGCGTGACCATTATGAGTATCCACAAGTCCAAAGGGACTGGAATTTCCGGTGGTGTTCCTCAGCAACCTTTCCCGGAGGTTCAACACGGAGAGCCAGTGCGCCCAGATCCTCTGCGACAGGGATCTGGGAATGGGACTTTCCGTGGCGGACAGCGAAAATCGCGTGCGCTATTCCTCTATCGCCAAGCGTGCCATTGCCGCGAAAATGGCGGCGGAGAGCCTGTCGGAGGAACTGCGGGTGCTGTATGTCGCCATGACCCGGGCACGGGATCGTCTGATCATGACCTACGCAGAGAAAAATCCCGGAAAGATAATTCAGAATATCGCCCTTCGGCAGGATTTTGACGGGGAGAGCTGCTGTGCCGGGAGGCGGCGCGTCCCGGACAGTGGGTCTTGCTGGCGGCAGTGCGCCATACGGAGGCGGGAGCGCTTCACGCGCTGGGCGGCCGACCCGGCGAGACAAAGCTGGGGAGATCACCCATGGGTGATTCGCGTTTCTGATGCCCCGGAATCGGAAGACGCCGTTGGAAAAGAGATGGACACCCGCCCCGCAATGCCCGACGGCGTGGAGCAGGCGCTGCAGAGACGCCCTGTCCTTCCGATACGCCTACGACGCGGCGACCCGCGCGCCCTCCAAGCAGACGGCGACGAACCGCAAAGGCCGCGCCAAGGACGAGGAAGCGGCGGAGGATACGCAGGAGCCGAAATTCCCCACAAGGGATTTCCGGCGCCCGTCCTTCCTCACGGAAAGCCGCGGCGGCAAGGCCTACGGCAGCGCCATCCATGCGGTTCTGCAATACCTGCGCTACGAAAACTGCGGCAGTGAGGATGATGTAAAAGCGGAAATTGCCCGGCTGGTTTTCTCGAAATTCATCACCGAGGAACAGGGAAAATTGGCGGACAGCGGGAAAATTGCGGCGTTTTCGATACGGAACTCGGCCGGAAGCTCCGCGCCGGATGCTCCTGCCTGCGGGAATTCAAGTTCTCCATCCTCGACGACGGCAGCCATTACGGCGACGGTCTGGACGAACAGGTGCTCTGCAGGGCGTTGTGGACTGCGCGCTGCTGGAAAAGGACGGCATTGTTGTGCTGGACTTCAAAACCGATCATGTAACGGAAAGCACGGTAGCCGCGGCGGCGGAGACGCTACCGCTTACAGGTGCAGACCTACGCCGAAGCACTGAGCCGCATTTATGAAATGCCGGTCAAGGCAAAGTATCTCTATTTCTTCCAGCTGGGAAGATTTGTGGAAGTATAAAAAATTTACGGGCGCCCGGAATTCCGGGCGCCCGTTTGCAGCGGCAGTTCATTGGGAATCTCCAAACAAATCGTCTTCGGCTGGACAGCGAATATTTTTTCCTATCCGTGCGGTTTCAAAAGCGGGAAATACATACAGTATTCCTCCGCTTTTGGAACCTTCGGCTAGGAAAAAATCTCTCGCTGCCAGCTCTCGCCGATTTATTTAGAGCTTCCCTTGTTCTGAGACTGGTTCTCGCTGCGGTTCTCAGTGCGGTTCTCTTTCTCGTTCTTATTCTGGTTGCTGTTCTGATTTCTGTTCTGGTTCTGGTTATTCATACTTTTCTTCCTCCAGTGCTAAAATCTGTCTCGCGGTCTTGCCGCTGACATAGCTTGCCCGGAAATTCAGGATTTATCCTTCGCTTTGAAAATCAGGCTGGCGATCAGTCCCGACAGGATGGCGGCGGTGATGCCTCCGGCGGAGGCTTTCAGCCCTCCGGTGAAAATGCCGAGGAAACCGTCTTCCTGCACCGCCTCCTTGACGCCCCTTTGGCAAGGGTGTTGCCGAAGCCCGTCAGGGGAACGGAAGCGCCTGCCCCGGCAAATTCCGCAAGGGGCTGGTACACCCCCACCGCGCCCAGAAGCACGCCGATGACCACGTAGCTCACCAGAATCCGCGCTGGGGTCAGCTTGGTCTTGTCAATGAGGATCTGGCCGATGAGACAGAGTAAGCCGCCGATCAGAAAGGCTTTTACATAATCCATATTACGTTCCTCCCGCAATGCACACTGCGTGACAGACCCCAGGTATGGGAAGCCCCTGCTGGGTGGAGGTGGGCGAGAGCAGCGCGCCCGTGCCGCAAAACAGTATTTTTTTCAGTTTTCCCCCGTTCAGCTGCCCCAGAAGATAGCCGCACAGGGTAATGGCGCTGCACCCGCAGCCCGAGCCGCCGGCGTGAACGTCCTGTTTGTCGTTGTCGAAGACCATCGTTCCGCAGTCCGTCAGCTTTCCGCCCAGAGAGACGCCGTCCCGACGGGCAAGCTCCAGAAGCATTTCCTTGCCCAGCTGCCCAAGGTCGCCGGTGACGATGAGGTCAAAAATCCTCAGGGGCGGTCTTCATGTCGTCAAAATGGGCTTTGATGGTGGCATAGGCGGCGGGAGCCATGGCCGCGCCCATGTTGTTTGCGTCCTTGATGCCAAGGTCGGTAACGGTGCCGACGGTACAGCCGGTGATTCGGGGGCCATGGCCGTCACGGCGCACCAGTGCAGCCCCCGGAACCGGTGACCGTCCATTGGGCGGTGGGAGTCCGCTGCCCGCCGTAGCCCAGAGGAAAGCGGTACTGCCGCTCGGAGGACGCAAAGTGGGATGAGGTCATGGCCACCGCGTTGTCCGCGAAACCGCCGCCCACAGCCATGGAGGGACAGCAGCAGACTTTCCGCCATGGTGGAACAGGCCCCGTAAAGCCCCAGGTGGGGAATTCCCAGATTGCGCAGGGTGAAGGACGAGCCGATGCACTGGTTCAGAAGGTCGCCGGAGAAAACAAGGTCGAAGTCCTCCAGCTTCATGTTTGCCTTTTCGGCCAGCTTCCCGAGAGCCAGCTTCTGCATCTGTTTTTCGCCCTGTTCCCATGTTTTCTGCCCGAAATAGGTATCCTGAGATTTGATGTCGAAGGTATGGGCAAGAGGGCCTTCGGACTCCTTTTTCCCGGCCACGCTTGCCCAGTGGGTAATGACCGGTGGGTTTGGCAGAATGAAGCTCTGCCGTCCCCGTTTCTGATTTGCCATAAAAACACCTGCTTTTCGTTTTCTGTGGAATCGAGGTGCTTCTAGTATGTGCCAAGGTCGCTTTTGTGATTCAGTTCGATAAAAACCCAGACGTCAAAAATCTGACGTCTGGGAAATTATTGCAGAAGATGTCACACCATTCGCCGGGCACCGTAGTAGTGCTGCGCCCAGTAACCGCTGGTGAGGTCGGAATAGGAGACCGTGGAGCGGGAATTGGGGGAATGGATGAACTGGCCGCCGCCAACGTAAATGCCGACATGGGAAATGCCGCTGGCATATGTACCGGCAAAGAAAACAATGTCGCCGGGCTGCAGGCTGCCTTCTTTTCAACGTAAGTACCCTGATTGTACTGATCGGCGGGGGTGCGGTAGGGGAGAAACCCAGCTGCTTGAGGACGTAGTACACGAAACCGGAGCAGTCAAAGCCGCTGGGAGAAGCGCCGCCGTAAACGTAGGGGGGTGCCCAGATACTTTCTGAGCTTCCGCCACGATGTCGGAACCGGCGGCAGAAGGAGCCGTGTCAGCGGCAGGTGCGGAACCGACGGGAAGAAGAGTCCGAAGAAGAATCCGCAGAGGCGGAGCTTCCCACGGACACGGTGCCGTTCAGCGCAGCGGCGCTGGGGGCAACGCCGGTGGACTTGCCGAGACGATAGAATTTGGGGGGCTGTTGGGAGAAGCCTGATTTTCGTAGGGGATTTCCGTCAGGCTCAGGTAGTCGCTGCGGATGTAGCAGATGCTACCATTGTAGATGACCTTGTACCAGCCGTTGTTCAGGCCGAGAATGTAGCATTTCTCGCCGCTGGGAAGCGACGGCCACTTTCCCGTAGGTAGTGGAGGGGCCGGAACGCAGGTTGACGCCGCTTCCGGAAACCTCGCCGTAGCCAAGCTCGGCGTTTTCACGGGTAAGTACCTTCAGGTAGTCCTGATGCATGTAGCCAACTTGCAGATTGTAATTGACCTTGTACCACTCGCCGCTCTTGCTGATGACCGCTACGCAGTCATTGCGGGGGCGTAGACAAGGGTTGCGGAATTTGCGTCGGGTTCGCTGCGGAGCCGCAGGGAGCTTGCGTTAACAAAGCCAATGCCGTACATGGTTTCTTCTGCGGCGAACGCGGTGATGGACATGGCGCCGATAGACAGCACCAGCGCCAGCACCATGCTGAGGATTCTTTTGATCTTCATACTTTTGCCTCCGTCTTTGGTAGGCAGCCTAAAGTGAGACTGTGCGGGGAACTCCGATATCATCCGGATATCGGGGAAAGGGGTGAATTATTTACCGGCCAACGCGCGTTCCAGCCAGACACAGCCAAAGTCAAGGGCGGTGTACAGGCCGTCTTTTTTCGCTCTTTTTCACGATCCGGTCGCGGCTTCTGGCGGTGGGGTCGGTCAGCTGGAGCTGCACGGAAACCCGTGTGGCAACGTCCAGATCGTTCACTTTTTTGGTCTCGAGAACCTGAAGCATAACGATGTGACTGTCAGCCATGGAGCCATAGTAAATCAAGTTGTCCTTCCGCATCAGCGGATGTCCTTTATACATCAGAACTGCATTTTCATCAGCCATCAAAGGTACCTCCTATGCAAAATGTAATCAGATTGTAACACACTGTAATGAGAATGTCAAGCTTTTTGTTGGAAACGGTCGGGAAACGACCCTCGTTAACATAACTTTTCCTGAAAAAAGATTGAAAAACGGAAAGACGGAGGAAGAAAGTATGAGATTGTCAAGGTGCATGTCGGCCGCATCTGTTTGCATATTTCAGGGGAAGCTCTGATTAAATCGACGAGAGCTGGCGGCAGAAGATTTTGCTCAGCCGAAAGTTCTGAAAGCGGCGAAATACTTTGTGTATTTCCCGCTTTCAGAACTGCGCGGATGGGGCAAAAGATTCGCCGCCAGCCGAAGGCGATTTATTCAGAGGTTCCCCAAGCTCACGGCCAAAAAGCAAGGGGCTTTTGCCTTGGCAAAAGCCCCTTGGCTGGGTCAGGTTATTGGGCTTCCTTCTCGAAGAGGTACTCGCGCACCAGCACCTGCATCAGCTCGTCCCGGTCGATCTTGCAGATCATACTCCGGGCGTTGTTGTAGTTGGTGATATAGGTGGGGTCCTCGGTCAGCAGGTAGCCGACGATCTGGTTGACGGGGTTGTAGCCTTTTTCGGTGAGGGCTTCATACACATTCCGGAGAATACGGCGCATATTCTCTTTGTCATCGCTGGGAACGGTGAATTTTACAGTGTCCTTATCCGTCATGGTTTCAGCCTCCTTTTATATTTGTACTGTTGTCATTATAACCGAATTCTTTTCGGGCTGTAAAGCCCTGAAATCGGAAATTTTTGTGAATCTTTGCAGAATTTTGCCGAAGTACCAAATTATCGCAGAGCAGCGTCCAGCTTTTCCTTCAGCGCGGCCAGAACCTTGGTCACGACGGCTTGGAGTCCGTATCGGTGAGGGTACGGTCGTCCGCCCGCAGCTCCAGAGAAGGCCATGCTCTTCTTGCCCTCGGGAACGCCGGGGCCGCGGTAGATGTCGAACAGCTTCACATCCCGCAGCAGCTTTCCGGCAGCGGCGGTGATGACGGCTTCCGCCTGGGCGGCGGTGACGTCCTCAGAGCAGACCAGGCTCAGGTCACGGGACACGGTGGGATACTTGGGCAGGGGGGGTATAGGTGGCGTCGGGCAGCTGCATCTCAAACAGCTTGGTGAAGTCGATCTCGGCGCAGTAGACGTCGGTGTCGATGCCGTAGTTCGCGGCCGCCAGAGGATGCACCTGACCCATCACGCCCACGTCCACGCCGTCGATGCTCACCTTGGCGCAGCGGCCGGGATGGTAGCTGGGGTTGTCCTTCACGGCGGTGTATTCCGCTTTCTTCAGCCGCAGACCGGTGAAGATGGCTTCCAGCTCGCCCTTCAGGGTGAAGAAGGTCCGCCTGCGCCGTAGGTGCCGAGAACCAGCATCTTCGGCTCCTCGGGCAGCGGCTGTCCCTCCACGGGCAGGTAGATCTTTGCCAACTCGTAGAGCTTCACGGCCTTGTTATGGTAGGCGTTGTTCCGGGAGAGGATTTCCAGCATGGAGGGCAGGGCGATGGTGCGCATGATGGAGGTGTCCTCGCCCAGAGGATTCTGGATGCGCAGAGCGTTGCGCAGGGGGAATCGGCGGGCAGCCGGATCTGGTCGAAAACGGTGGGGGAGACGAAGGAATAGGTGATGATCTCACTGTACCCCCATGGCGCGGCACAGGGTTCCGGCCTTGGCTTCCAGCTTCATCACGGGGGAATAGCCGCCCATGCGTGGAGGTCTTGAAAGCGGTGGTGGGAATCTCGTTGTAGCCATAGGGAACGGCCTACTTCTTCGGCGATATCCGCCATCAGGTTCAGGTCGGGACGGAAGGAGGGAACGAGAATGGTGTCGCCCTCCACGGGAATTTCCAGCCGGTTCAGGTACTTGACCATATCTTCCTTGGAAATGTCGGTGCCCAGCAGCCGGTTGATCTTCTCCGGCTCCAGAGGCAGCGTCTTTTTCCTCAGGGACATAGTTGATGACGTCGATGGTGCCGTTCAGCACGTCGCCGCAGCCCAGCATCTCCACAAGCTCGCAGGCACGCTGCACGGCAGGGACGGTTATCATGGGGTCAAGGCGCTTTCAAATTTGCCGGAGGCTTCGGTGCGCATACCCAGCGCCAGAGCGGTCTGGCGGATGGAGGTGCCGTTGAAGTTGGCGGACTCGAAGACTACCATGGCGGTATCTGCCTCAATTTCGGAGTTCTCGCCGCCCATAATACCCGCCAGGCCGATGGGCTTATTTTCGTCGGCGATGACCAGCATACCGGCTTTCAGGTTGCGCACATTGCCGTCCAGCGTGGTCAGGGTCTCGCCGTCCTCGGCTTCCCGCACCACGATCTTGCCGGAGGAAACATAGCGGTAATCAAAGGCGTGCATGGGCTGACCGTATTCCAGCATGACGTAGTTGGTGATGTCCACGATGTTGTTGATGGGACGCACGCCGTTGGCGCGGAGCCGGTGCCGGAGCCACTTGGGGGAGGGCAATTTTTACGTTGGCAACCATCCGGGAGGTGTAGCGGTTGCACAGCTTCGTTGCGGGGACGTCCACGTCCAGATGGTCGTAAATATCCCCGGCGTCAGAGCCGTGAACCACAGGCTCGTGGTGACGCATGGGCTTGCCGAAGGCGGCAGCGGCCTCCCGGGCCAGACCGATGATGGAATAGCAGTCGGGACGGTTGTTGGTGATTTCAAAATCAACGACCGTATCGTCGTTGCCGATGACGAGGTTGATGTCCTCGCCAACGGTGCAGTCCTCGTCATTGAGGATCCAGATGCCGTCGGCGAACACGCCGGGCAGGTCGTTCTGGGTCAGACCCAGCTCGGCGAAGGAGCAGAGCATACCGCCCGACACTTCGCCCCGGAGCTTGCCCTTGGTGATGTGAACGCCGCCGGGGAGCCATGAGTTATGCAGTGCCGCGGGAACCAGATCGCCCTCGTGGACGTTCTGTGCGCCGGTGACGATCTGCACGGGGGCGTCGCCGCCCACGTCCACCTGACAGATCCACATATGATCGGAGTTGGGATGGCGCACCATGGACAGAACCTTGCCCACGACCACGTTTTGATCTCCGCGTCCAGCCGCTCCCAGGTTTCCACCTTCTGACCAAGACGGTCAGGGTCTCCACGAATTTCCTTATCGGAGACGTTAGACAGGTCTACGAATTCCTCGTTCAGCCATTTTCTGTTGAGTTTCATTGTTCTTCCCTCCTTAGAACTGGTTCAGGAACCGGATGTCGTTGTCGAAAATCAGTCTCAGGTCGTTGATCTTCATGCGGCCCATGGCCATTCGCTCCAGGCCCATGCCGAAAGCGAAGCCGGAATATTTTTCGGGGTCGATGCCGCAGTTCTCCAGAACCTTGGGGTGCACCATACCCGCCCCCAGCAGCTCAATCCAGCCCTCGCCGTGGCAGGTGGAGCAGACCTGGCCGTCCACCTCACCAGTGCCGTGGCATTTGTGGCACTGCATGTCCATCTCGCAGCTGGGCTCGGTAAAGGGGAAGTGGTGGGGACGGAAGCGCATCACCGCATCCTCTCCGTAGATTTTCCGCATGATGGTGGTCAGTGCGCCCTTCAGGTCGCCCATGGTGATGTTCTCCGCCACCACCAGACCCTCGATCTGATGGAACATGGGGGAGTGGGTGGCGTCTGCCTCGTCCTTGCGGAACACGCGGCCGGGGGCCAGGATGCACAGCGGGGGCTTGTGCTTCTCCATGTAGCGGATCTGCATGGGGCTGGTCTGGGTGCGGAGCAGGACGCTGTCGTCGTCGGTGAAGTAGAAGGTATCGGACCGGTCACGGAGGGGTGGCCTTCTTCGATGTTCAGCCGGGTGAAGTTGTACTCGGCCAGCTCCACCTCGGGGCCGTCCACCACCTGATAGCCCAGACCTACAAAGATGTCCTTGATGGTCTGCAGCACCTGATTCATGGGATGCTGATGGCCGATGGACACGGCCTTGCCGGGAATGGTCACGTCGATGGCTTCGGAAGCCAGCTTGGCTTCCAGCGCGGCGGCGTGGATGTCGGCCTTCCGCTTTTTCCAGCTCCTGCTCGATGCTTGCCCGGACGGAATTCGCCAGCTGACCCATGACGGGGCGCTCCTCAGCGGACAGCTTGCCCATCTGCTTCAACACCGCGGTCAGCTCGCCCTTCTTGCCCAGCAGCCTGACGCGAAGCTCTTCCAGAGCCGCCGGGGTGGCGGCAGCTTCCAGCGCTGTCAGGGCATTGGCTTTGATTTGCTCTAACTGTTCTTTCATGTTCATTCCTCCTGAAAGGTCTAGGGGAACCTCTGAATAAATCGTCTTTGGCTGAGCAGCTTGGATCTTTTTGCCCCCCAGCCTGCGGTATGAAAAATGGGAAATACATACAGTATTCCCGCATTTTCCATACCTTGCCTGGAGACAAAATCTCTCGCTGTCAGCTCTCGCCGATTTAATCAGAGCTTCCTTTACTACAAAAAATAGACCCTTCATCCCGAAACCGGGACGAAAGGCAATCCTTCCGCGGTACCACCCGCAATTCGCCGAAACGGCGCGCTTTTCGGATGCAGACACATCCAAGACCGTTAACGCAGTCACGCGGCCAACTCTATCTTTTCGTTCAAGCGGCAGCTCCCGGGAGAAAGCCCGGCATTGCACGCAAGCGGATCTCACCATCCCGCTCTCTCTGACAGCGCAAACCAACACAAGGCAGCCCATTCAACGCTTTTTCCGTATCGCCCTCATATTAGCATATACGGCTAAAATATGCAAGCATTTTTTTCACGGAACCCGCCCAAAACGGGAAATCTCTTGACGAAGGCGCGGGGGAGTGATATGGTTGAGTATCGAAAAAACAAAGGAGTGCATTGCCATGAAATATGAATCCGTACAGCAGGCGCGAGAAGCCCTCAAGAAGCTGGAACAGACCCAGGCGGCGTATAACCACGCCTTGGGCGTGCTGTATCTGGACGCCACCACCGCCGCGCCCAGCGACACCTGGGAGGGACGGGGCAAGACCATGGAGGTCATGTCTCAGATCACCTATGATCTGCTGGTGAACGATGAGAATGACGAGCTTAAGCTATCTGGAAGCCCATTCCGATGAGCTGGATGCCCAGACAAAGGGAGGTAGAGGTTCTGCGCAAAAGCTACGACCAGATTCACCGTATCCCGGCGGAGGAATACGTCGCCTATTCCGTGCTGATTAACGACGCCGAGAGCGTATGGCACAAGGCAAAGCCGGAGGACGATTTTGCCGCATTTGCCCCGTATCTGGAGAAGATCGTGGACTATAACCGGAAATTCGCCGGGTATTACCATCCGGAAATGGCGCCCTACGACGCGCTGCTGAACGAATACGAGGAAGGGATGAACGTCGAGACGCTGGACGCCTTCTTCGCCCAGCTCCGGCAGACCATCGTCCCCCTCATCGAGAAGATCCGGGCGACGAAGCAGATCGACGACGCTTTCCTGTACCGCCATTATCCTGTGGAGATTCAGAGAAAGCTCTCCGATTATCTCATGGAGGTCATGGGCATTGACCGCACCCACTGTGGCATCGCCGAGACAGAGCATCCCTTCACCACCAATTTCAACAACAAGGATGTGCGCATTACCACCCATTATTTTGAGGACAATCTGGTTTCCTCCATGTTCTCCGTCATTCACGAAGGCGGCCACGCCCTGTATGAGCTGGGGGCGGACGACTGCTACAATTACACCGCCCTCGCCGGCGGCGTGTCCATGGGCATTCACGAGAGCCAGAGCCGGTTCTATGAGAACATCATCGGCAGAAGTCCCGCCTATGTCCACGCTGTTTTCCCGAAGCTGAAGGAGCTGTTCCCGGAGCAGCTGGCCGATGTGGACGAAACCATGTTCTACCGCGCCATCAATAAGGCGGAGCCGTCCCTCATCCGGACGGAAGCCGACGAGGTCACCTACAGCCTGCACGTCATGGTGCGCTATGAAATTGAAAAAGCAGCTGATCGCTGGGACGCTGGCAGTCAAAGACGTTCCGGCGGAGTGGAAGCGGCTGTATAAAAGTATCTGGGCGTGGACGTTCCCAGCGACCGGGAGGGCTGCCTTCAGGACAGCCATTGGTCGGGCGGCAGCATCGGCTACTTCCCCGTCCTACGCGCTCGGCAGCGCCTACGGCGCACAGATGCTGCACAAAAATGCAGGAGGAAATCGGCGACATCTGGCCGGACGTGGCAAAGGGTGACCTGAGCAAGGTCACGGACTGGCTGAGAAGCCATATCCACCGCTATGCCAGCTTCAAGAAGCCCGGCGAGCTGTTTGAATCCGTGTGCGGCAAGTTCGACGCAAAGTATTATACCGACTACCTGACGGAAAAGTACACGAAGCTGTACGGCCTGTAAGACCATGATAAGACGGCTGAATCACGAGTTGGTTTTGTCCCTCCTGCCTGACCGGAATCCATGGGGACACAAGGGGAATTTCGGCAAGCTCCTGCTGCTGTGCGGCAGCGGGGGTATACTGGGGGCGGCGTTTTTTTCGCCGCCATGGGCGCTCTGCGCTCAGGCGCGGGACTGGTGTTTCTGGGGGTGCCTGAGAGCATCTACGGCATTGAAGCGGTGAAACTCAATGAGCCGGTGATTTTTCCCCTGCCCGACGCGGGCGGCAGGCTCAGCGCTGATGCCGTGCCGGAAATTTTACACGACTTCCCCAGATGGACGCCGTGCTGGTCGGCCCCGGTCTGGGGCAGTCCGAGGGAACGCTGGCGGTGGTCAGGGCGGTGCTGGAAAAAGCGGAATGCCCGGTGGTCGTGGATGCAGACGGCATAAATGTTTTGTCCGCGCATAGAGATTTACTGCGCGGAAGGAAATCACCCACCATTCTGACGCCCCACGACGGAGAGTTTGCCCGGCTGGGCGGCGTCATCGGGGAAGACCGCATGGCTGCGGCTGCTGACCTTGCCTACGATCTGGGGTGCGTCGTCCTGTTGAAGGGTCACGAGACCTGCATCACCGACGGCACGGACGGGCTATCTTAACCCCACCGGGAATCCCGGCATGGCCGTCGGGGGCAGCGGGGACGTGCTGGCGGGCGTCATTACGGCGCTGCTGGGGGCAGGATTGCCGCCGCTGGAAGCCGCCGCCTGCGGGGCGTGGCTCCACGGCGCGGCGGGAGACCGGTGCGCGGCGGAGCTGGGGCAGTACGGGATGCTGCCCACGGACATGCTCAGCGCCCTTCCGCGACTTATGAAATAAGGCGGGGTTTCTTTGAAAAAATTCGCGGCGGCTGTGGCGGTGCTTGTATTTCTCACCGGGTGTTCCGGCGGGTCAAAGGAGATGCAGCGGGGGCTTGACCTCCGCTCGGAGTTACTGAAGGCTTCCGAATGCCGTTTTTCCTGCGAAATTACGGCGGACTACTCAGACAAAGTGTACACCTTTTCCATGGACTGCCAGTGCGATCCTCAGGGCAATTTGACTTTCGCCGTCACCGCGCCTGAGACCATCACGGGCATCACCGGCAAGGTATCCGACGCCGGGGAAAGCTGACCTTTGACGACACGGCGCTGCAATTCGATCTGATGGCGGAGGAACAGGTGCCCCCGTCAGCGCCCCGTGGATACTCATGAAAACATTGCGAAGCGGCTATATCACCTCCGCCGGGATGGACGGCGGCCGTCTGCGGCTGACCATTGACGACAGCTACGAGGACGATGCGCTTCATCTGGACATCTGGCTGGGGAGGACGATTGCCGGAAGACGCCGAGATTCTCTACAAAGAACGGCGCATTCTGTCATTGAAGGTCACAAATTTTGAAACGGTGTAGCTTTTTGGAAAAACCGTGCATAGGATATTTTACCAGCGCAGCCGTATGATACTATTTCTTCATAAAATGATTTCATCATTTTATGAAAGCCGCCTTCATTTTCCGGCAGACCGCCTGGGCGGCGGTAAGAAATGTATTGACTTCGTTTTTTAGCGGCAGTGGCCGCTGGCCGCAATCCTGCGGCCTAATAAAACGCTTTTAAGCGTTTTATTAAAAACTCGTATAAATCCGGTCATGGCGTGGGAGAATAGGATTACCGCGTTACATATGGATTCATCCGGTAGCGTGGGTATTGATGCACGGAGAGTGAACACTATGACGGAACCATCAGTCAAACGGGGCGACATATTCTATGCCGACCTGTCGCCGGTCGTGGGCAGCGAGCAGGGAGGGACCCGGCCTGTTCTGATCGTGCAGAACGACACCGGAAACCGCCATTCCCCCACGGTCATTGCGGCGGCCATCACCAGCCAGACGGGGAAAGCCCGGCTTCCTACCCATATCAACATCGCGGGGGGAAGTGTGGGGTTAAGCAAGGATTCCATCATCCTTCTGGAGCAGATTCGCACCCTCGACAAGCGCCGCCTGCGGGAGCACATGGGGCATCTGGACGAAAACCAGATGGCGCAGGTGGACGACGCCATTGCCGTCAGCTTCGGCCTTCCCGGCGGACGGGCAACATGAGGTATTAACTTCATAATGAAGCCCCCTGCGGCATAGAATGCGGCAGGGGGCGTTGCATTTGGAAGAAAATTACGGCGTATATTTCGGAAACCGTCCGGTGGGAAAGGTGCAGGTGACAAGGCAGGGGCTTTACTATCATTTCCTGTGCCGCTGCGAGCTGACCGGGGACGTGATGTGCAGACTCTGGGTAACTTGCGCTGACAAGCGGGAAAGTCTGGGGCTGGTGGTGCCGGTGGACGGCGGCTTCGGGCTGAACACCTCGCTGCCGGTCAAACGGCTGGGGGAAGGAGAACTGACATTTTCACTCCTGCCCAAGCATGACAAGCCCGCCGGAAAATTTATCCCCATTTCCCCGGAGGAACCCTTTGCCTACATAGAGCGCCTGAAAAAAGCTATCTGGTTCGGGAAGGGGAACAGGTGGGGATCGAAATTCGGAATAACAAAATGGCAGGAACGGTTTCCGTTCCTGCCGTTTTGACGTTACAGTTCGATTTCCAGCCCCACCGGGCAGTGGTCAGAGCCTTGGATGTCCGAATAGATGGGCGTGGCGGTGATTTTGTCCGCAATGCGGTCGGAGACGAGGAAATAGTCGATACGCCAGCCCGCGTTGTTCGCCCGGGCGTTGAACATATAGCTCCACCATGTGTACGCGCCGGTGGCGTCCGGGTGGAGACGGCGGAAAGAGTCGGTGAACCCGGCGTCCAGAAGCCGCCCGAAGCTTTCCCGTTCCTCGTCGGAGAAGCCCGCGTTCATCCGGTTGGACTGGGGATTTTTCAGGTCGATTTCCTGATGCGCCACGTTCAGGTCGCCGCAGGCGATGACAGGCTTTTCCCTGTCCAGCTCGCTGAGGTATGCCCGAAAGGCTTCGTCCCACTTTAACCGGTGGTCGATGCGGGCAAGCCCCGCTGGGCGTTGGGGTGTAGCAGGTGACGAGGTAAAACCCGGGATATTCCAGGGTAATGCACCGGCCTTCGGTGTCCAACTCCGGCCGGCCCAGACCGTAGGTCACGGAAAGGGGGGCTTGCTTTGCGAAGATGGCCGTGCCGGAATAGCCCTTTTTCTCGGCGTAGTTCCAGTATTGGCTGTAGCCATCAAAGGAAGGTCGATCTGTCCCGCTTGGAGCTTCGTCTCCTGTAAGCAGAAAAAGTCAGCATCCAGCGCGTTGAAGGCGTCCAGAAAGCCCTTGCCCACACAGGCGCGCAGGCCGTTTGTATTCCATGAAATGAATTTCATTTGGTTTCCTCCGTTGTGGAAGCGGTGCTGTCGTCAATGAGGGTCAGACTGTCCCGGCTCATGGTGACGCTTCGGCTTCCGCTGGTGATGGTGACCTCGTCCCCGCCGGTGATGGACAGGGTGGTCATGGTCAGACAGGCGCAGGCGAGGGTGAATTCCGTGTCCGTCATGGTAAAAAGAGGTGTCTGTCAGCTCCAGCGTGATGGTGCCGTCCTGCCGGTTTACCCCAAGAAGCCGTGTTCCCCATGGCAGGGGGAGAGACCAGCTCGTCGCTGGACGGGCCGATCAGGTACAGGGAAAGAAGGTAGTGCAGATCATCCGCGTGGCCGGAGGCTTCCCGCTGCTCGCTGGAGATCACGCCGTCCTCCGCGCCGTATTGGTATTCCCGCCGGGGATAGTAAAAGGTGACGGGGTTCTTCATCAGCTCGCCGGAACAGCCGGGCAGAAACAGGCACAGGCAGAGAAGAAAACATAGAAAACCGCTTCATGACTTGTCCACCTCCGTGTCAAAGGCGGGGAAGGTGACGGTAAAGACGGTGCCCTTGCCCACCGTACTGGAAACGGAAATTTCGCCCCGGTTGCGCTGGACGATGGTGCGGACGATGGCAAGCCCCAGCCCGCTTCCGCCGCTTTTCCGGGAACGGGCTTTATCCCCCGGTAAAACCGCTCGAAAATGTGCGCCAGCGCGTCCTCGGGAATTCCCATGCCCGTGTCGCTGACGGTGAGCACCGCATTGTCCTCCTGACGGCTGAGATGCACCGTCAGTGTTCCGCCGGGCAGGTTGTACTTGATGCCGTTTTCCAGCAGGTTGAAAACGATCTGGTACAGGTCGTCCTCCAGAATCAGGACGGGGGTGTCCTCGTCCAGCTCCAGACAGAAGGTCACACCCGACCAGCTGGCGTTCGTCCGAGCATTTTCGCCACCCGCTGCACCGTGGGCGCCATGTAGATGATCTCGCTCTCCTGGGGCTGGGGATTTTCGGCTTTGGCGAGGGAGAGCAGCTTGGCGGTCATGCGGTTTAAGGCGGTCGGCCTCGTTGCCGATGTCCTCCACGAACTCCTTCACCGTGTCCATATCCATGTTGTTCTGCAAAATGGAATCGGTCAGCAGCTTGATGGAGGCCAGAGGGGTTTTCAGCTCGTGGGAGGCATCGGAAACGAACTGACTGCGCTTGCGCTCGGAGGTTTGCAGCCGCTCTGTCAGGTCGTTGAATTCCTCGCCCAGAACGGTCAGCTCATCGCTGCCGCCCATGTCCACCTTGTGGGAGTAATCCCCCTCCCGGATGATGCGCATGGAGGCCATGATCCGGTTCAGACGCCGGGAGAAGGCGTTGGAAAAGGCCACGGAGAAGGCTGCGACGATAATCTCCAGCATCAGCGTGATGCGAAGCAGGGTCTGCTGGAGAGATTTGATCAGTGTGCCCTGCGTGGTATCGTACTCCGTCATGTATACGCAGCCCACCACGGTGCCATAGTAGACGATGGGGGTCGCCGCGCGGGAGTCGGTGATGCCGTCGTGGTACGTCCATGTAAAGACGTTGTTCCCCTCCGGGGCCTGCTTGCTGACGGTAAGCGCCTGTAAGATCTCCGGAAGCAGAACGTAGGTGCCCACGGAAGCGCCGCTGCTGTCATACAGCGCCGCGCCGCTGTGGTCGGTGACCACGAGCCGGGTGACCTTCAGACTTTCCAGCTGATTGACGATGCCGGTGACGGTGGAGCTGTTCAGCACCTCAAGGGTGGAAATTTCGTCGGAAGCAAGCAGACATTTTTCAATCATGGAGGCTTCCTTGCTCTGGTAGAACAGCTTGTGGCTGACGCCGGAGCAGTAGATATTCAGAAAAAAACAGCACGACCAGCGTGACCACCACATAGGTCATGGCATACCGGAACTGGGTATTGCCATAGCCCCGGAAGCCGGTCTTTTTACTTGCGGAAATAATAGCCAACGCCCCATTTCGTTAAAATGTACTTCGGCTCTGCCGGATTTTCCTCCAGCTTTTCCCGCAGACGGCGGATGTGGACGTCCACCGTACGGATGTCGCTCCGGTATTCATAAGCCCAGATGGTGTCCAGCAGCGCCTCCCGGGAATAGACCCGGTTGGGATTGCGCATGAGGAATTCAATGACGTCAAATTCCTTTGCGGTCAGGTCGGCCAGCTGGCCGTTCCGGTAGGCGTTCCGGGCGTCCAGGTCCAGCGTGATGGTGCCGATGGTCAGGCTGTTTCCCGCGGCCTTTTCCTCGGTGCGTCCGGCGCGGCGCAGCAGGGCGCGGATTCTCGCCTTCAGCTCTAAGATGTTAAAGGGCTTGGTCAGGTAATCGTCCGCTCCGTGGTCGAAGCCGATAAGCTTGTCCATGTCGTCGCCCTTGGCGGTGAGCATGATGATGGGCACGTCGGAAAACTCCCCGAATCTTGGCGCAGGCGGAAAGGCCGTCCATGTTGGGCATCATCACGTCCAGCACCACAAGGTCGGGGTGCTGGGTCTGCACGGCCTGCACGGCTTCCAGACCGTCGCTGCCGGTGATGACCTCGTAGCCTTCGTTCTGCAAGTTAAAGCGAATGCCCTTTACCAGAAGGGCTTCGTCGTCCACAACTAGAATTTTCATTTTCATCCTCCAACTGTAATAAGGTCAAGTATGGCTTCCAGACGCTTTTCTCCGATGCCCTCCACGTTCTTAAGCTCATCGGTGGAAAGAAAGCTGCCGTTTTCCTCCCGGTATGCAATGATGCGCTGGGCAAGAACCTCCCCGATGCCGGGAAGTGCCGTGAGCTGCTCCGTGTCCGCCCGGTTGATGTCGATGGGGAACGTAACGGCCACTGTTTCCGGGGTGGTCGGCTCCGGAAGGGTGGTCTGGGGCGGGGGACGTCTGCATGGAAGCGGGAACGGATAACTCCACGCTGCAGTGATTGCCGTTTCTGCCCAGAAAGAAGCCAAGGGTGAATACGGCGAAAAGAAGGGTTACGGCGATCAGAATGCTGAGCCGTGGTTTTTTTCATGGGGAATCTGCCTCCCGGATTGACTAGAGGGGAAAAGCTGTTATAATATCTCCATCATTATACACGACTTTTCACCGCCGGACAAGTCCGGTGAAGAAATATTGAGGGAAAATATGAAAAATTGAGATTGCTAAGCTTGCTCCTGTGCGCCGCGCTCCTTTGTCAGATAGCGATTCCGGCGTCTGCCGCGGAAACCGGCGCGTCAACGCAGGAAACGCAGCCCGCCGAGCAGCAGGCTGCCCAGATCCCCTTCGGCCGGGTCTGCATCGATAACGGCTGCCGCACTCTGAACGGTATGCGCCCTCTGGCGGGAAGCGACAGCCGGCTGGATACGGCGCTGGCGGCCTTCGCCTATGAGACGAATACCGAGACGGTCATCTACTCCTATAACCCCGATACCAAGCTGCCCACCGGTACCCTTGCCAAGATAGTCACGGCGCTGGTGGCGATCGAAAACAGCAATCTGGACGACATTGTCACCTGCTCTGACGGCATCCAGTCCAAGGTGCCGGGAAGCAGTCTGAAAATGAAGCCAAATCTGAAAAGCGGCGAGCAGCTGACTGTGAACGATCTGCTTCACGCGCTGCTGATGATCGGCGCCAATGATGCCGCCGTGGCGCTGGCGGAGCATGTGGCCGGTACGACTGACCGCTTCAAGGAAATGATGAACGACCGGGTCAAGCAGATGGGCTGCATCAGCACGGAGTTCGGCAACATTTCCGGTCTGGATACGGCGACGTCCTACACCACCGCCCGGGAAATGGTGAAGATCACCATGGAAGCGACGAAAATGAGACTTTCGCGGGAAATTTTCAAGACGGGAACCTATAAAATTCCCGCAACGAATCTTGTGAGTGACGAGCGCCCTCTTACTACCACAAACTATCTGGTTGACGACCACGTCATCACACAGTTCATGAGCTCCCGCTATACCGGCGGCATTGCCAGCTATACGGAGAATTCCGGGGCGAGCATTGTCGGCACAGCGGAACACAATAACATGCGGGTCATTTTCGTGGTTTTGGGTGCTGCCCGTAAGACGACCGAGAAGGGCATCGTGGAAACCTATGGTAACTTTGAAGAAATAACCGAACTTGCCAATTACGTTTTCAACAACTATAAGGTCAACCGCATCATTTACGACGGCATGGCGGTGAACCAGTGGCCGGTGTCCGGCGGCGAGTGTCAGGTGGTGGGACAGTCCTTCACGGACGTGGATACGGTGGTTCCCGCCGGTGTTCAGATGAAGAATTACGTCATGAACTACACCGTGGAGGGCGGCGGCCTGACCGCGCCTATCAAGAAGGACGATCAGATTGCCACGATGGAGGTCTGGTATCAGAATTCCTGCGTCACGGAGGTAGAGCTGTACGCCATGGCGGACGTCCGGGCGACGGGGGACACCGGCGTGTCCATCCGCTCCAACGGAGAGAAGGACGGCGTCGGCGGCTCCGGGGTGCTGTCCACCATCGGAACCATCTGCGTGATCGGTCTGGGGCTTGTGGGTGCGTATCTGGCATTCAATTCCTTTATGCGCTCCCGCATCCGCGCCCAGCGCCGCCGGAGACGGGCAGAACGCAGAAGGAGCCGGTAACGATGCTGAACTGGGACGGACTGAAAAGCGTCTGCGCCGACTGCACCCGCTGCGGCCTGTGCGAGACGAGACATAACGTGGTGTTCGGCGTGGGGAAAAGAGGACGCGGACATCATGTTCGTGGGAGAAGGCCCCGGCGAACAGGAGGACTTGAAAGGCCAGCCCTTTGTCGGCCCGGCGGGAAAGCTGCTGGACGACATGCTGTGCATCATCGACCTGAGCCGGGAGACGAACTGCTATATTGCCAACATCGTCAGTGCCGCCCACCCCACAACCGCGACCCGCTGGAGACGGAACAGGACGCCTGCATCGGCTATCTGCGCAATCAGGTGGCGCTGGTAAAAGCCGAAGATCATCGTCTGTCTTGGGCGCATCGCCGCCAAGCGGCTGATCGACGCGGACTACCGCATTACGAGGCAGCACGGCCAGTGGGTGGAACGGAACGGCGTCTGGATGACGGCGATATACCACCCGTCGGCGCTCCTGCGGGATGTATCCAAGCGCCCGGAGACCTTTGATGATCTGCTCGCCATCCGGGCAAAAATCCGGGAAATAGATGCAAATATGTGAAAAATCCGCTGTTTTCGGAAACGAAAACAGCGGATTTCTGCTCGTTAACAAACGGAATCGTT
>VOFC01003376.1_pt1 | contig 20725 bp, 29 predicted proteins | sample 5384161 | NCBI WGS metagenome assembly VOFC01 (sample SAMN12384722, study PRJNA508395) | human gut metagenome | isolation source: healthy gut B | host: Homo sapiens
GTTTAATCTTTTCTGTTCCAAATTCTGTGTTTTATCGTAGTCTCCTGTACAGAATCTGTGTTGTTGATTACGATCAGAGTCCTGCTTTCAGGATAATAAGCACATTCCATATCAGCATTATCGGTCAGATAATTCACCGTCAATTGCTTCTCCGCCAGCCTGCAGAATCAGATTCAGCAGCATCTTTGTATTTTGATTGTTTACGCTAAAAAGGAAGACATATAGATGCCGCAGCCCTTGCCAAAGCTGTTCTTTGTCATAAGTGGATTATTACCCTTTGCTGCCAGTACAACAGCCTTACCGTCTGTAAGGTGGCATTTTACTCTTTCAGAGACTTCACTGCCCTGTGGCATTACCTCGGCTGCTGCCTTCTCATCTACTTCAAAGCTCCACTGTCCATGGCATACTCTGTCAATGATATCCTTATCTACGCCAAGTACCGGTGCCATTCTGAAATAGCTGTCATAGCCTTACTGGGCGGATGGCTCATCTACACCGATGAAGGTTCCGCCTTCATATACCCACTTCGTCAAAGCAGCTACTACTTCATCATCCTTCCATGCGTCACCACCGCTCCATGCAGATCCGGCTGCACCTGCATTGATGACTACATTTACATCTTCCAGCGCACCCTTCTTCACATCTTCAAAGTTAATGAATTTCACTTCAACAGGAAGTCCGCTCAATGCTTCATTAATATGAATCAGGTCATGCATATATGTCTCATGGAAATGTCCTGATAAAGACCAGGAACGCATGCTTCCCCAGTAATGTAGTACTGCTACTTTTGGTCTTGCAGCAATATGGCTTACCAGCCTTATGCAGATCTTTCAATGCTCTGAATTCATCAGATATCTTCTCGATATAATCCACAAAATCAGGGAAATCCTGTACAAGATGCAGATAACCGCCAAGACCGATTCTGTCTATCGATGCACGAAGCAGCGCACGTCTTACACTATTCCAATATTTCTTGGCATCCAGTGTAGGATTGCCGCCTTCCATAAATGTAGGAAGTCCTCCCAGTCCTACCGGAAAAGATATGGATGCAGACGCAGCTCGTGTACATCAACGTCTACTCCTGCACACAATCTGGCTTCATAGCCTGAGAATACACATTTAATCAGGCCATCAAAGCCAAACTCCTTGAATTCAGGCTTGTATGGTTCTACACCAACCCAGCTGTCATCATAGAATACATATGCTTTCTTTCCATATTTATGTACAATATCAATTAATTCCTTACCAAAATCAATGACAAAGTGATTAATAAAATTAATCCAGTCTGTCTTTTTCTGATTGCCAGGCATATGTGTTTACATGCAGCTTACCCTGATTGATGAAATCTTCTGCTGTCAGCTGATAGCCATATACTTTGGCAAATTCATCCAGTGCACGGGGCTTACTGTAAAGTCATAAGATGCCCAGTCAGAATAAAGCTGTCTGTTGCGTTCACTACTTCCCAGATCCAGACGAAATTATAGAACATGGAAGTAAAACGAACTACTGTCGTAGCCGGATGCTCCTTACACCAGTTCTCCATCCAGTTCTTGAGATATTCCTGTGTCTCAGGATATACAGGATCAATCTGCATCAGGTGCTCTTTATCCCAATGATTGGTCGTATGATTATACATGGAGATCTCTTCCCATATACGATAAGCCAGGAAGCTTACTGTATAGGAATGCCATGGAGTAATATCATGCAGTTCTACGCTGTTATCTGCGCTGTCGTAGCTCCACTTATCCGCCGAAACAACACTGTCAGTTGTTCGATCATATACCTGCCAGTATTTGAAAGCTGCTTCGCTGTCATTAACACGGAACTGTTCATCAAAGAAATCATCCATAAGTCCAATGTACAGTGTATTCTCTGTCGCTACCTTGGGTGATGTCATCAGAAATGTCTGCTGTAACTTATCCTGATTCTCCTTTGCCCATGCATTGTGATCTCTAATAATACAGATAGTAGAATATATTCCATATCCTGCATTGGTGATTTCGTCTGATAATACAGTACCATCACTGTCTCTGATCACATCAGCCCCCATTTATCTGCAAGCTCCAACGTGAGCTTCTCATACCCTGCCTCGCCCGGCAAAGTAAAACCGCCTTTTCTCTTACTCATAGCTGCCTCCTCATATTACATTTTAGCCATACTTTCTAATTCTTTTTACACTTTGGGTTTCCATTCACTATGCCTCGTCATAAAACCTGCCAATCTGCCGTAGGCTTCTGCATAATTACCGGTCCTCATCTGTCCACAATATTCCTTAACTGCCATTCCTGCAAAAAGATATGCCCCATAGTCATTGGGATGGGTAAAGTCCTTGGGATAATAATATCTTGCCGTCTGCTCAGAGTCCATGCTGAATAATAAAGTCTTTACTTGCCCCATGCAGATCAATTACCGGGATCTGATAACGGGCTGCCGCCAGCTTACATGCCTGCGCATATTCCTCAAGGAAATCAGCATACACGCCGCTGACACGCCAGGTATTCCTGCACACAGGAGTAACAAGAATCGGATATGCCCCTATAGCCAGAGTCTCTTCTATATAACGGCACAAGGCTTCCATATAGCCCTCTTTTGCCCTTAGATTAGCCAGTTTCTGATCGTTATGTGCAAACTGGATCATCAGATAATCACCAAATCTGATATGTGCCTGAATAATGGCATAATGCCCCTCTGCCCTGAACGTCTCAACGGTCTGCCCCGAATGTGCATGGTTAGACACGGCTATCTTACCATTCAGATACGCCGGAAGCATCTGTCCCCAGCCTGCAAAGGCAACCTCCGACCGATAAGGATACAGTGCCGGCTGGTCATTTACTGTAGAATCCCCCGCAATATAAATCGTTGGACAATTCACCTGCTTTATATTGATCCTGCACAAGTTCGCATTCTCCCTATCAGGGTAATATCAATGCTTTTGCGCTCATAGATACAGTTTCTTCCCATAGGTATGATGTCACAGGCATTCATAACAAAAGTCAACGACTGCTTCTGTTCTTTTCCCGCAGACCTGCATACAAGCCTCCTCGGTCCTGCAAAAATCATAGCTTCTTCCTCTGACTGATATTCCAGAGTGATCTGATAGTTACCGCTCCGCTCCACATCCGCCCGAAAACACAGGGGAATCATACATCTCTCCTGTATTCCAAGCCGACAAGCCGCATACCGTCCATCTACGTGACAGCCAAGATCATCAGTGACAATCCTGGTCACTTCACCAATTTATCAGCATATGCCGGAACAAAGCCTGAACTTAACTCCGGCATCTGAAGCATCTCGTTGCTGCGGAAATCAGCTTCTGTTACAAAACCATATCCAAGCCCGGCATCATATAACTGCCCTCCGGTAACTGCTGTCTCTTTGCTTCGACTATCTGTATTTAGTTTTTGATTTTTGTTTCCAAATACATAAGTCTTTGCATACATTTTATAAGGCACCGTCTTTCTGGATCTCATCGGACACCAATAATGTAGCAAAGAAAGACAATGCTAATCCCTGTCCCCATCCCTGGATATATGCTTTTGGAATACCGCGATAACCTTCTTTATCTCTCATAACGGCTGTACCGCCGGATACATTCATTACTTTACCGTCTTCACTGACATTTGCCAGAAGTCCCTTGATAGACTTGTTGATATATTTGCTGTGAAGTGGATTGCCTCTTGTCAGCATAGCTGCTGCAATTTCCTGCCGATGCAGAGATTTCTTCATAAGACTCAGGATCATCTACCACTGTCCTCCACAGACCATTCTATGTCTGGTATACCTTGAGTGCTGCCAGCTGCTCATTAAGAGAGCCTGCAATATCAATATATTTAGGATACAGATAACACTGTGGCAGAATACCGCCTACCTGTGACATGGTAAAAGCAGCCCAGGCATTAGCGCGTCCCCAGTAAATACCGGACATATGGTCTCCTGCAATATTATCATAACCGTGATACCATAAGCCGCTGCTTGGATTCTGTAAATATTTAATATGCCAATAATACTGATTCAATGCATCATCAATCAGTTCTTCATCTTTTTCCATAACGCCTACACGAAGCATGAGGAATGCTGCCATAAATAAAGTATCACACCAGCACTGCTCCGGGAAATCATTGTTTGCAGATACAGTATGCTGCAGCACATGGTCGCCAAAAACGCAATGCATCTTTTCTTAAATACGCAATCTTGCTCATCAGAATCTCATGATATTTCTCTTCACCAGTTGCCTGATACAGAGTAATCAGGCAATGTCCCATGCGCAGGCATTTACAGTCCACACCTTAGGCAGTCCCAGATCGATCAGCTCATCTATACGATCTTTTAACAGATCCAGGTATTCTTTCTTTCCTGTCTTCTCATAAGCATCTGAAATTCCATAATATGCTACACCACATGGCCAATCCCATGTCAGATCCATATTCATGGTCTTCTTTACAATTTTGTCAATTACCTGCTCAAGCTCCTGTTTGTCATACTCCAGCTTTAACATGATACATTCCTCCTCAATCCTGTCTTTACACTTCTCAACGTGTCATCTATCATACGAAATTATTATACAGATTTACTTTGTCAAAGATTTCACAACAATACGGATAAACTGAAATCTTTGAAAAAAACATACCTGTGTCTTTTTCTTAAAACAGCCCCCAACACTTGTCGGGAGCCGTATTTATTGTTTACAAATCAGGTTAGATTGTGTACAAATTACTGTGGTAATTTTGTGCTCTGGCCAGCTTCGTATGCTTCTTTTCTTTCATCAACGATTGCCTGATATCCAGCGTCAGCATACTTCTGAGCTAACTCATCATATAATGTGTCGAATTCATCAGGAGAACACATTGTCAACTGATCTCTGTACTCTGTGTAGAGTTCAAGTAAGGATGCCTGATACTCACCTACAGAATCAAGTACTACTGCAAAGTTACAATCGGATACTGCCCAACCCTTGTCAGCTACTTCTACCTGCTTGTAGTAATTGTCAATAATATCCTGTGTAAAGTCCTGAGGATATCCTGCAGGTGCAGCTGCCTTGATAACGTCTTCGATAGTACCAGCTGTTCTTGCTTCTGTTGTTACGCACCAGTAAGCCTTGGAATTATTGAAGCCCTGTGTGCAGTCACCGCTGTAGTCTGTTACAGCTACCGGAAGTCCGTCATCACCCATTGTGTAGTTCTCGCCTTCGATACCCCACTGCATTGTGAAGAGGTTATCTTCCTGTGTCATCCATTCCATGTACATCCAAGCTGCTTTGATCTCATCTTCAGATGCCTGTGAAGAGAAACCGATCATCATACCGAAAGGATTGTTTGCTCTGTATGCAGGTACTGTGCCGCCTTCCGGATCATCTGTAGTAGCCTGGATCTTAACTGCTAATTTAGCATCAGGATTCTGTGCATAGAAGGAATCCAGTACATCCATGCTTGCAGAGATGTAAGCGCCCCACTGTACTGATTCACCATTGATGAATGCAGCTTTTGCTGTTTCTGCATCTGTTACATAATATTCAGGATTGATAAATCCGGCATTATACTGCTCGTTAACTCTCTTTAAGAGTGCCTTATTAGCTGCATCGCCAAGTGCAGGAATCGCATAGTCACCGTAGCAAGCCCAGTTCTCTTCATCAAAGAGGATATGATCTGTAAGCGTAGTTCTGGTCAACACCAGCGCCAGTTACCATCTGTCCGCCAAGAGGGTTCTTGCAGATTCCTTCATCAACTAACTTCTGAAGCATTTCTTTCTCTTCCGCCCATGTGGTAGGATATTCAGAATATCCAATCTGGTCTAACCAGTCCTGACGATAGAATGTGATAAATGTATAGTTTGTATTGTAGTAAGGTCTTTCAGCTAATGCGAAGTATGTCTCACCATCCATCTGTGTATAGCTGATCTGATCCAGATCTACCATTCTCTGATAGTATGTAGGAGCTACCTTAGCGAACTCATCCAGATCATATGTTGTCAGATATCCATCACCGGCCCACTGAGCTAACTTAGGATAGTCATATTCCATAAGGATTGTAGGAAGCTCATCACCCGCTGCCAATAATGCATAGGATGTTAATACGTCAGAACGTGTGATAGGTACATATTCTACTGTAATGTTGTACTTGTCACCGAAGTTCTCCTGTACCCACTTGGTCCAGTAGTTGTTGCTTACATCAGGAACACCTTCAACACCTCTGTCATATACAGGAATTCTTAATGTAACATTATCAGCAAATGCTTCGTATCCGTCGATACCAACTACTTCATCAGATGCTTCTGTGGAAGCTTCTGTTGTAGCTGCTGCTTCTGTGGAAGCTGCCTCTGTCTTTGTGTCTGTGCTTGTAGAAGCACTTGTGTCACTGCTGCTGCCGCAGCCTGCTAATGTTCCCATTGCCATTGCACCTGTTAATGCAAGTGCGATTGTCTTCTGAAGAGTATTCTTCTTCATAATGAAATCCTCCTTTAATGAATATATAGTTTTTATGTAACACCCGATTTCCGGGAAAACTAACTGTTTTGATTTTTCTTTAGCCCTTTACTGCGCCTACCATAACACCCTTTTACAAAATACTTCTGTAAGAAAGGATAGATACAAATGATAGGAATTGTAAACGAACATGATTGCTGCTGCCTGTAATACTTCAGGAGTACTTGTTACAGCGGCTGCCTCTGACAGAGTAGCTGTCTGTGCTTCTGCCGCTGAGGATACTAACTGTGAAAGCTTGTATTGGATCATCTTCAGAGTTTCTGATTTAATATAGTACTTGTTATCTGCATATGAATTCCAACGGCCTACTGCATAGAACAGTGACAATGTTGCAATGATAGGCTTTGATAACGGAAGTACGATTTTCCAGAGAATCTGGAAGTTCGTTGCGCCATCCAAAAATGCGGATTCTTCCAAGCTGTCAGGAATACTTGCCTGTAAGTTTGTCTTCATGATCAGCATGTTGTATGGTGAATAGATCAAAGGTAAAGATCAATACCCACATGGTATCCAGCATATGTAAATCCTTATACAGTAAGTAGGAAGGAATCAGTCCGGCGCTGAAATACATAGGGAACATCAATAAAAATGTAAAGAATGTTCTGCCTTTTAATCTCTTCTTTGAAAGAGGATATGCTGCGCAGGTACATACAGCCATGCCTAAAGCAGTAAATATCACGGTTACGATAACACTGTAGATCATACTGTATACCATGCCACCATCTTTAAAAATGGACGAATAAGCATCAAAGTTAATCCCTTTTGGCCAGAATGCCACCTGTTTTGCAATGACATATGCATTACCTGATATAGATTTTGCCAGCAGATGAATAAACGGCAATACACAAGTTGCACATAAGATAACAAGGATGAGCATCATTACAGCATCGCTGATTCGGAATTTATTAATGGCTCTGTTGCCATCTGTATTCATACCCTCATCAACTGCCACATTTTTCTTCTTTGCCATGATTCAACACCCCCTATAACAATCCGTCTTCGCCAAGCTTCTTAGCGAACTTATCTGACAAAAAGAACTAATATAAGACCAATTACAGACTGGAACAGGTTTACGAAGGTTGACATACTGAACTTGCCGCCTGCAAGACCTTTTCATATACGTAGATAGCTAACTGATACTGGAAGTCCTTAACCTGTGAGTTGCCGAACTGATCCAGACGTTCGAAGTTACTACCCATAACACGTCCTAAGTTCATAATCAGCAGTGTAACTACAGTACCCTTAATACCAGGTAATGTGATGTTCCACATCCTCTGCCAACGGTTCGCACCATCAATCATTGCTGCTTCATATAACTCACCGCTGATACCTGTAATCGCTGCCAGGTAGATGATAGTTCCCCATCCCATTCCCTGCCATACACCGATCAGCAGATAAGTTACTGCCCAGTGCCATTTCTCTGTCAGGAAAGGAATACCTTCACTGATAACACCCCAGTTCATCAAAGCGATGTTTACAAGACCGGTAGTAGGTCTGAACATTGTATATGCAACACTGCCTACGATAACCCATGAAAGGAAGTGTGGCAGATACAGGATTGTCTGTGTTACTTTCTTGAACCTTGGATAGCGGAGTTCATTCAGCATCAATGCCAGGATAATAGGCATTGGAAATCCAACCACCAGATCCAGTAAGTTAAATGCGATAGAACTCTTCAGAGCTCTGTGGAAATCAGCATCCTTAAATACCTTCAGAATAGTCTTCATGCCGACCCATTCGCTTCCGCTGTAACCCTTCGCCGGTTTGTAATCCATGAAGATCATTCTCAATCCGGGATAAGATGCATAGTTAAATATGATAACCATCGCAAGTGGGGAACAAAAGCATCAAATACAACTGCCAATCCCTCTTGAAAGCATTTTTCCAGCTCGTTTTGCGCCTATCGGAGCGCTTGCTTTTTTTTTTGCTTTACTCATTCTAATGTAACCTCCCAACCGATGTCTATACGGTTATTTTGTATAGTTTATTGGCTTTTATGAGTATATTATTATACACTTTGGAATTTTTTTCTATTCAGTGCAATAAAAAATACTATGCAATTCTGACCATTTATGTTATACTCATTTTGTCAGGAATATAAATTATGCTTACTTTTTATATTATACACCCAATGTATATATACATATTGTCTACATTTTCTAAATTAAATTTTAAAATACAATAAAAACATTTTAATTTTAAAAACTTATGTAAATATTTACATTCTGTTTCTTTGGTTGTTTTTGATTGATTGTACATTTTTTCTCGTCATATACTTTCATTTTCTATGCATTTATGACCATTTATAGGAGTTGACATGATTGTTATGACTCAAATGTGCAGGATAAGTTAGAGGCTTTCTTATGGCTAGACAGAAATCAGGCGTAGCAGAATATCGTAATTATTATCTGCCTTACGATTTTCCTGTTTTTACTGCTTTCAGGTGAACATTGGAAGATATCCAGCGTTCCAAGTAAAAATCTACATTTTCAATTGTCTGGAAATCGGTGTGTGTCACTCAGACAGCGGCTATATGGAATTCATTGGTAAAAAAGATCCCTTATTGTTCAGGGAAGGTGATGTGACCTGTATTCCCAGAAATATTCCTCACACGACCTATAGTTCTCCCGGCACGGAAAGTCACTGGTCCTACCTGTTCATAGACCCTGCAGAATTGTTCCACAATATCTCGCCGAATTTCGGCAGGGATTTTGACCTGTCACTTCCTGCATTCAAGAATTATAAGCATATTCTCAGCCGTGACGAATATCCCCCAGGTATATCAGCTTACTATGGCGGTTATTAAAGAAATGGAAGAAAAGAAACCCCATTATCAGACAAGTGTGACCGGATTACTTCTTGCATTGTCTATCGAGCTGTACCGAATCCAGAGCGAAGGTGGTTCCAATATAGCTCCTACCAACCAGCCACCTGAAAACGCCATGGTCATCTCCCCGGTACTGGATTATATTGAAGATAATTATGCACAGCAGTTTGATATCAACTATCTGGCTGATATATGCAGACTAAGTCCCACACATTTCAGACGGCTCTTCCACTCTATTATAGGAACAAGTCCGCTGGATTTCGTAAACAACACGCGAATCACCAAAGCCTGCAATCTGCTGAGAAGTACAGAATATTCTATTCTGGAAATATCTGAAATGGTCGGCTTCGCTCTGTCTCCAGCTTCAACCGGCATTTTATGGATGTGATGCAGATCACCCCCAAGAGCCTACCGTAACGAGACCCTGCAGGTGAAAGAAAATCAGGAGAAATTATCCATCTTGGAATATAAAGGGTGGATGTATCCTGAAAAATAGAAAATTGTTCCAGCAACGCCGCAGGTCATAGCCTGCGGCATTACTATTGTTTTATATATCTCTGATTTTTTGCTATTCGGCTTATCCGGTAAAGGTCATCCTTATTAACCCTAATTCTATTGCTGGCTTTATATAATTTTTTTTCGTAATGCTTCTTTGGATTTCAGACCCAAAGCTTCCATAATGGCATTCGACGTCTATGGCACATCATACTCCATGACATCTAACATACGTTTTACATATTCAGAAGTATCTGCATTTGATTTATTGATCTGTAAGATAACTTCATCCAGTATTTGGTCTATCATATCTAACATAAACTCTATAAATACGTCAGAATTGCCATTCACATGGCATTGGGCTATTGCGTCATAATATTCTGTTTGAAATCTTTCAATCTGACTCTCAGTGGAATATATTCAAAAAATATTTCGCCATTGATAAAGAATAACTGTATGCCACAATCTAGCCATTCTTCCATTACCATCTGCAAAAGGATGAATGAACACAAATTCGTAATGAAACACCGCTGACAAAAATAAGTGGATGAACTACTCCCTCACTCCTTTTCATCCAGGATATCAAATCATTCATCAATCCACTAACCATATGAGGTGGTGGCGCGATAAAAATGCACTTATCGCCTGAAAATACCCCTTCTTCGCCTTGTCTGAATACACCTGATTCATTTACAATTCTATAGGTCATTACTCCGTGAATTTTTTTTAATTCAGAAATACTTGTTGATTTATCTCCGGTATTTTTTTATATGCTTGTACGCATTTTTCACCTCTTGTATTTCCTTTTGATCTCCCAAACAAGATGACCATTTATAACATCTCTAACCTCTGACAAAGACAATGAATTAGCCTCAATCTTCAAAGATGAATGAATTGACTTGATTCTGTTATTTCTTCTCAAATGTGGTTTAGATTCCAATTCCTATGACTGCTGATTTTACCAACTTTCTCAGATATATCTGAAACAAGTTCAAGCATCCTGTTTGAAATTGTATATGGCGGTACATAACTACTCATGCATATTCCTCCATCTTGCTTATTATCTTGCTTTACTATCTTACCCATTTTTGAGTACTTTATCAATATAATTTCCTGCATCTAATGAATTGCAAAAAGACATAAATCGTCTGTTAAATTTCTCGTCCATATTGTCTGATGTCCTCCAATAATAATTGATTTCTACAGGTATCCATATTTACCATATTTACACTATAAAGTGTCGGTAGTTCCTCCACTTTTTCAACGAGCAGTTCAAAATTATCCACACCAGATACTGCTATATCTATATCGCTCCGTTCTCTGGCTGTTCCCTTTGCTCTTGATCCGTATAAAATCACCTTTTTTGCCTGAAATTGTCTACATAAATCTGCTACTTCTTCTATGACCTCTTCTGCCCTCACAATTATCACCCGACCTTTTCACATATTTTAACATAAAAAAGGCAATACCGTATAGATGGTTTCCTCTATATAGTATCGCCTAGGCTTTTAACTCTATTTCTTATTATTTACCCAAATTATTTTAAATATCATATACATTATACTTCATCCAGCTCTTGAACAGATCAATCCACTGGGCACACTGGGCGTTGATCTCTTTGCCTTCTTTCATTGCAGTTTCCTTCGTTGCCACGCATAGCCATGTCCACCGTGAGGGAATACGTGGTATTCAAAAGTTCACCCCCGGCCTTACGCAGTGCTTCTGCGAAAAGAGGGAATTTTCCAAAGGAACGGCTCCATCTTCAAAGGTATGCCACATAAAGGTCTGCGGGAAATCTGACGTAACCTGATTCTCCAAACTCAGCTTCTCTTCTAATTCTATAGCAGAGAGTCCAAGTGGTGCATAACCCTGTTCTGCTTCGCTGCCCATAATTTTTACAAAGAGCCTCTGTGTGCAAACTCGCCGGAGGTAATAACCGATAAGCCAGAATCTCACCATTTGGCTGATAATCCTTCATCGTTGCTCCTATCTCCGCCTGCATCAGCTCTTCCAGCCATTTCTCCTTCCAGAAGCATCCAAGGCTCGCCGCCAGATGTCCACCTGCTGAGAAACCTGCTACTAATATCTTATCCGGGTCAATGCAATATTCTGCTGCATGTTTTCTCACATAAGCTACAGATGCTGCCAGTTCCAACAGATGCTGCGGGAACTCTGCTCCCTGCCCTGACACATCATATCTCAGTACTGCCGCATGCGCGCCTGTAGTCATGAACTGCAGAGCAATTGCCTCTCCTTCTCTTGGTGACACATGCTCATAGCCGCCACCCGGACAAATCACGATCATCGGTCTTTTACGCTCTCCATACACCTCTGGATAATCCTCATGTGCATAGATGGTAAAAGCGTTGCCTGCACAGAATGTGCGATCTTAATATCAATTACTTCATATTTCATGTCTTTATCCTCTATTTAATCCAAATTAATCCAAATGAAATACCGTCTTCAGATCAATACTTACAGGGCTGTTATCTGGATTGGTTTCCATGATATCTGCCATATAATCCCACCATTTACGGTTAATCGCAGTATCAGCGCCCTTAGCCCACAGAGATTCGTCCTCGATCTCAATATAACCAAACAGGGTCAATGTCTCTTTGTCCAGGAAAATCGTATAATTCTTACCGCCATGCTCATGAATCATATCCTTCATCTCAGGCCATAACAGGTTGTGTCTTCTCTCGTACTCTGCTTCCTGTCCCTCATACAGTTTCATTTTTAAATCCTTTTACCATAGTTGCAGTCCTCCATAATTATAATAAAATATAGTGATTCTGTCTATCCATCATCTGTTTTCATTGTAACCATTCCGCATGCCTGCTTCTCTTCATTTGCATGCAAATAATTCCTAAAATGACCTTAGAATCTAATCCTTGCCCTGGCAGTTGGTAACTTGTGAGTCTCTTCATGTCCAGCTTTATATTCTCTGATGACTCCTATGAATAATTCTCCGTATTTCTCATATTTTGCCTGTGCCACACCACTGATCTCCAGCATCTCTTCTCTGGTAACAGGAAGATATGTACTCATTTCCTGCAATGTTTTATCAGCAAATACCACATATGCAGGAACATGCATGTTTCTGGCTGTCTCATTTCGCAGATTACGCAATATCTCGTATAGCTCCGGATTGCTGGATGCCGCCCTTCTCCGGATACCTGTCTGTGGTTTCAGCTGTACTCTACGCTCTACTGTCACCTTTTCCTGCTCCTTTGGCAGCTTCAGCATGACCTGTTCTCCCTTGACTGTGATATCATAAGAGTTCTCAGTTAGTTTCAGCAAACCATACTCATCATCCGTCTGGTTCAGATATCCTTTGGCAAGCAGCTGTTTTACGATCTGTTTGAGTCGATCCATGCTGGCATCCGTGACTGTGCCATAATAGCTGTTCTCATTCAATCTGTAACGCAACACCTTTTCACTCCTGCTGCCACGCAAAGTCTCCAGAATCGTGGTCATGCACCCATACCGTTCCCTGCATTCCTCGATGCAGCAGAGAATAATTCTTGCATATCTGGATACGTCCACTTCCTCGTAATTCTGCAGGCAATTGCTGCAATTGCCGCAATATCCCTTTGCCGGCTCTCCAAAATACCCCAGCATATATTCACGCAGACAGTCTTTCGTGTAGCAGTAATACGTCATTTTCTTCAGACGCTCCCTGTCTTTTTGCAATGACTTCTTCCAGTTCCGTCTCGCTGAGTTCCTCATTTTTCTCTGTTATTTTCAATGTTGGTTCGTACATCCTGTCCACTGTAGAGCAGAATACAGGAAGATGGTTCTCCGTCTCTGCCTGCACGCCCCGCCTCCCTGATAGTAACTCTCCATATTCTTGGGCATATTGTAATGGATAACAAATCTCACATCCGGTTTTATCAATTCCCATTCCAAACGCATTGGTTGCTACCATAAGACTGCATCTGTCATATATGAAATCATCCTGGTTCGTGCGTCTCTCCCTCGTCACTCAGTCCTGCATGATACTTGGTCACGGCAATGCCTCTGGCTTTGAGATTCTCATACACTTCCTCCACCAGCTTCCTTGTAATGCAGTAGATAATGCCACTCTCGCCCTCATGCTCCTGCAAAAGGCGAAGCACCTGTTCCATCTTATCCTTTGCCGTCCTCACTTCAAAATACAAATTACTTCTGTCAAATCCCGTAGTTACGATACGTGGATTGCGAAGCTGCAGGATTCTTGTTACATCTTCTCTGACAGGCTGCGTTGCTGTAGCTGTAAAAAGCCCCTACTACTGGTCTTCTTGGTAATCGGTCAATAAATTCTACAATTTTAAAAGATAACTTGGACGGAAATCCTGTCCCCATTGCGACACAGTGAACCTCATCTACACTGATGAAAGAAATATCCGCATGTATGGCAAAATCAAGAAAAGACTCTGTCAAAAGCCTCTCCGGCGCTACATATATGATCTTGTATTTACCTTTTCTTGCAAAATCCAGCGCCTTAAAATACTGTCCCTGCGTCAGGGAACTGTTCAGATATGCTGCGTACACTCCCGCTTGGTTTAATGCAGCGACCTGGTCTTTCATGAGGCTGATCAAGGGAGAGATTACCAGGGTAATTCCCGGAAACATCAATGCCGGAATCTGATAGCACAGGGATTTACCGGCACCCGTTGGCATGATGCCGAACACATCCTGCCCTGTTAAAAGACCATCTATCAATTTCTCCTGTCCTTCCCTGAAGGAATCATATCCAAAATATTTTTTCAAAACCTGATATTTATCCATACAAAAACTCTCGCCTTTCCATGACCAGTATATCTATACGCTGTAAAAGGCAGCCCTTATGGACTGCCTTTGGCTTTCATCTGCTTCTTCTTCTCAAATAGTTCAATAATGCTCTCGACTCTTCTCTTTACAACAGGCTCCTGAAAAGGCTTCTGTATATAATCTGCCACTTCATAGCTATATGCCTTGTGAATATTTTCATCATTTACATTAGCACTGATCAATACTACCGGAACATCCTGCAGCTGATTCTCTTTCATGTATTTCAGAACTGCAAAACCATCGCATGTGGGCATAACAATATCCAACAGTACTGCTGCCGTATCTTCTCCGCCCTGCTCCAGGGCTTCTATCGCCTCGCTGCCATCTGCACATTCCTGAATATCATATTCATTTTCAAAAATGCCGCTTAAAATGTACCTGTTCACTGACTTATCATCTACTATAAGTATCTTCTTCTGCTGCTGCGTCATCTTTTTCTACCCCTTACACGTCAATCCCTATGATGTCTATTAAATTGTTAACATAATTCTAACCTATTCCACGGTAATTGACAAGCATTGTTTTATATAATAGTTTCTTTTCCACCACGAATATATAGGAACATTGCCGCTATAAGTACGCCAAGTATCACGACTCCACCAAAGATCAGCAATGGAATCTTTTTCTTACCATATTCTGATAGATCTGCGCATCCTTCTGCAACAGCTCCGGCTGTTGATAAGTAATTCCCTGAATCATATAGTCATAGTCTGTCTCATGCAGATTGCCGTCTTCATAAGCACCATACTGCCAGACATATAATATACCCTGTCTCAGGGCAGCCACTGTCTTTTGCTGATACACTCCCTGCAGCTTATCACTGCTGTATTCTAATGGTGTATCACTAACAAAATACCAGTTATCCTGTATCTTCTTCTGGGTCACTGTGTCCTCTCCTGCGAAGAAATCTCCCAGATACGGATATAGCTTATGAAGCTCTTCCGGTGTCAGTTCCCTGCCCCCATCCAGTTCACCTCTGGTATTGGTCAGCTGATGCAGCGTATCCATTTCACCCCAGATATCTCTGGCTATAAACTGCACGCTTTCGCCCAATCCATTGGTATGCATATACTGCGCCTGAATGTCCGCATCCTGATCCAAAAGTAATCTCTTTCCAGCCCGGATTCAACTCATAAGAAACGCCCCACTGCTCATTCTCATAGTTCAATGCATCTTCACTCTGTGTATACACAATACTGTCTATCACTTCACGAAGCATTTCTTCCATTGTATCAGACACCTCTCCAGTGTAACTTCTAAGTGTAATATTATACATCCTACTGTCCCGGATTGTATCATATTGTACGCACTGTACTGCCTTTTCCTCATATTGCTGTCCGAAGGAAAAGACGATGTATTTGGCAGTTTCATTCTCATACAGTGTAAAATCATCTACTGTATATCCATGCTCTTCGTAGGTATTTTGAATGGTCTGTGCCAACTCCCGTACACTTTCATCAGGAACAGAATGCATATTGTAAAGATACGTTACATCCTGATTCTCATTTACAGTTACCACGATCTCATAAGAATCATCCTGCGCAATTGCATTTAACACAATTCCCGCTTCTTTATAATAAGCTTCTATCTTATCCCGGTCTCCGCCTGCTTTCTGTAGATACGGATCGTCCTCTGCAATTTCCTGTTGTAGGATATAACAGTCATGCGGGAGTGATATTTCCATTGGGGCAGCTTCAACTGACACCTGTGTCATTTCCTGTTCTGCAAATGCCTGCAACGGCCAAAGCAGACATACCAGACCTACTGCTATCATCATATGGCTTTTATGCATTGCTCTTCTTATCTTTCCTTTCAGTCTTTGCAGTGCATTATCTGCTGACTTCTCATCTCTGCCCAATACTTTTGCGATCTGCGAATATGTCATCCTGTCAGATATAAGTCCAGCACCTGTTTTCAAATCCACTTAACTCTTTCTCTATCGCAGCCTCAATATCTGCTACATTTTCCTTATCAATCAGTAAGGCCTCAGGGGTTGGTATCCGTCCCTGAGGTCAATCTGTTCACAAGTGCCGTATCGGCATTTTCATTCTCTTCCTGTTCATTCTCTGCCAGATTGGCATAAAAGAGAAATATAGGAATTCAATGGGGCATGCTTCTCTCTTCTGGAAGCCTGCACCGCAGTATACATCTGTCTGGATATACACAGATCGGCAAAGGTATAGAAGCTTGCATCTCTGCCTGCATCATAGTCTCTGATTGCCTTGAACAGGCCAATCATCCCTTCCTGTATCAGATCATCACTGTCTGCTCCCAGGATATACATGGATCTGGCTTTCCTGCGTACCAGATTCTTATACTTGTCCATAATGTAATCTGTGATCTGCTTCTCGCCCTGACGCAGCCGATCGATCAATTCCTCATCTGTACTGCCCTGATAATCCTCGTACATAATAAGCTCCATTTACTGTAATCTCTGACGTACAATCTCATAAGCCAGCACACCTGCTGCCACGGATGCATTCAAAAGAATCAATATCTCCCTTCATGGGAATTGATGCAATAAAATCACACTTCTCTTTTACCAGTCTGCCAACGCCTTCTCCTTCATTTCCGATGACCAGACCGATAGGTCCTGTCAGGTTCATATCATACATGGTTGTTCCGCCCATATCTGCGCACACGAACCACAGACCTTCTTTCTTGAGTTCTTCTATTGTCTTGGCAAGATTTGTTACTCTGGCAACAGGTGTATAATTCAGTGCCCCTGCTGATGTTCTGGCAACGGTAGCAGTCAGCCCCACTGCACGATTCTTAGGAATGATTACACCATGAGCACCCGCCAGATTCGCAGTACGGATAATCGCTCCCAGATTGTGTGGGTCTTCAATATTATCCAGTAAAAAGACAAAAGGCGGTTCTCCCTTATCCTTTGCTGCCTGTAATATATCCTCTACCTCTGCATATTCATAAGCTGCCGCATATGCTATAACTCCCTGATGCTTGCCAGTTGAGCTGATCTGGTCCAGTCTTTCCTTCTCTACAAACTTCACCAGAGCATCGTGCTTCTTGGCTTCTCGTTTAATTGTCTGGATAGGGCCATCCTGCAGGCCATCCTGAATCAGAATCTTGTCCATAGGCTTGCCGGAACGCAGTGCCTCAATGACTGCATTTCTGCCCTCTATCGTAAACTCTTCATATCTCATATTATTCCTCATTTCTACGCACGTCCTTTGCGCCCATCCATGCCTTCAAAGTCTTAAATAAGTTCCAGTCTGTCCAGCCCTGTCTTCACCAGCTCTACAATGCGGGCAGTCTCTCCCTGCAGATACAGATATCCGCATACAGCCTCCGAACCCTGTGTCTTTTCGATAGTCCTCCAGGCTCATATTCTTGGCAGAAGAATTGATCTTGCTGTTCTTTCCACGTCGGTAGATATCCAGCTCCTTCTCTGTCATAACATCCTGAATCGCTTCTACTACAGCCGCCTGGGCAGATGCACATACGATTCTGGTTGTCTGCTTATGCAGTGCATGGACAGCCTGCTGCCCTTTCTCTACGATCAATGTCCTGATCACAATTTCATATGCTGCATCACCGATATAAGCCAGCGTCAGAGGAGAATAAGTACGGATATCGTTGCCTTTTTCTCCTGTCTGCTGATGAATTTCTTTTATAATACTCAGATTTTCTTCCATTTTACACCCTCACGTGTATCTTCCAGAACAATGCCTTTTTCCAGAAGCTCTGCTCTGATCGCATCTGCCTTGGCAAAATCTTTCTCTTTCTTTGCAGCTTTACGCTCTTCGATCTTGGCTAATACATAAGTCTCCAACTCAGCATCTACACCGTTATCCTGCTGTTTTGCTGCATGCGCAGTTGTAAGATTCAGAGAAAGCACCTCATCGAAGCTTTCTGCCAGTGCATACTTGGTCGCATCTGAAATATCTGCCTTTAACATATCATACAATACAGTGATTGCCATGGAAGTATTCAGATCATCACACAATGCTGCTTCAAATTTATCACGATATTCCTTTGAATGCATTCTGGTCTACTTCGCCATCCTGCTGTAAGGAACCTATCTTCTTCACCAGTTTATCGTATGCCGCACTCATATTATCCAGTACTTCATAAGAGAATTCAAGTGGCTTGCGATAATGAGACTGTAAACAGAATAATCTGTATACCAGAGGATCATAGCCCTTCTCTTCCAGTAAAGAGACTGTCAGGAAATCACCCTTGGACTTGCTCATCTTACCAGATTTATCATTCAGATGATGTACATGAAACCAGTAATTGCACCACTTATGTCCCAAGTAGGACTCACTCTGTGCAATTTCATTGGTATGATGTGGGAAAATATTGTCCACGCCGCCGCAGTGGATATCCATATATTCACCCAGATGCTTGATGCTGATGCAGGAACATTCAATGTGCCATCCAGGATATCCTACACCCCATGGGCTGTCCCACTTCAGCTCCTGATCGTCGAACTTGGATTTGGTGAACCACAGAACGAAGTCACTCTTATTCTTCTTATTCTCATCCTCATCTACATCATCACGTACACCTACCATCAGCTCTTTCTCGCTCTGGCTGGAGAATACGTAGTAATCCTTTAATTTGGATGTATCAAAATAGATATTGCCGCCTGCTTCATATGCATAGCCCTTCTCCAGAAGAACAGTAATCATATGAATAAATTCAGGAATACAGTTCGTAGCAGGCTCTACCACATCCGGAGTCTTGATATTAAGCTTGCCACAATCCTTTAAAGAATGCATCTGTATAGAATTTTGCAATTTCCATAACTGTTTTGTGTTCACGCTTTGCACCCTTTAGCATCTTATCTTCGCCGGTATCTGCATCGCTGGAAAGATGTCCTACATCCGCAAGCCTGTTTTAATATAATAAATTCGGGCTGTATCAAACAGTCCCCTCGAACGAAGTATCGCATCAGTTTTCAATTATGCAAGTGTTGCTGTAATGATTGCTATGGAATATACTCTCTTCTGATGCATTACATCCACGGACAGATCATTGATTGGCGCATTCAGACCTTAACAAAATCCCAATAACTGTTTCAGAAATTACTGTCTCTCTAGCAATCTTAGATCCGATATTTCAAGGCATTGATATCCGAAAATAAAGGTGGTTTGCATGTCCGGCAACGGAAGAATCCAAAGCACTTTGTTCTTGGTAACCTCTTCAGTGATACTGCTGTACCAAACTGCACCTCCCTCGATTGGAAGATCCGAAGAGATGCCATCGTGCCTTATGTGCCAGACATAATTCATTCACATCCCTCAAGTTCCTTCCGAACCAAGTGTAGAGTAGCTTGCAACAAATCTCGGATCTACACCGAAAATTCTTGCACAGCAGCCGGATCTACCCCATGGAGTCTCTACGAGTTCATCCCTTTGGTTGGATGGATGTTGACCGAATAAATAGACATTGGAAGAACCCCACCTGGTCGCAGACTTGACTGAATCCAGAACAAAGCAGGAAGCAATTTGCATGCCAAAATGCTGCGGTTTTGTTCCCCACCCATTGAAGTTTTGGACGAACGGTAAGCCCGCCGTAGAGTATGTGGCCCGCCAAGCAGTGATCCGCAATGCCCATCTCTTTTTGTAAAAAGAAGTTTGTCTGAAGAACGCCCTTGCCTTCGTCTGGTGTTACTCCTTGCTCTTTCTTAAATTCACAGAACAGATCAATTTCCCATCCCATAGCGCTTCCAAATTTCTTTTTGATCTAACCATTCCTTTGCCCCCATTTATTAAATCCGCCTCTGCTGCATCCGATCGCTGAAGCGGCGATTGATGTTGTTTGTGCGTGACGGAATATTCTCTCAAGAATACGTGAGGATTCTCTCTGTGAATAATTTCTTGGGCTTTCTTTTAATACTTCTCAATCAGTTGTCTAAAACCAAAACATAATAATAAATCTCCTTTCATCTATGTACTTTAATTTTATTATTATTAGCTACCACCAATTGTATACTGTTATTCATGAAATTCAATGCATTTACGTGTGAAACTTCTAAATGAGAACATTTAGATAAAAAGAGACCTAGTTGATTCTATGGGGTCTCCTGTAAAATGAAGGATTTATCACAAACATTTATAATACGTAACTGAACGAAGTGCATATCA
>VOFC01000913.1_pt1 | contig 20724 bp, 32 predicted proteins | sample 5384161 | NCBI WGS metagenome assembly VOFC01 (sample SAMN12384722, study PRJNA508395) | human gut metagenome | isolation source: healthy gut B | host: Homo sapiens
AGACGGCCAGCATTTCACGGTCAGCTTTGCCGACGTGCGCAACTTCATCTGCGCCAAGGCCACCGACGCCGAGTGCAAGATCTTTCTGGAGACCTGCAAGCAGTACCGGCTGAACCCCTTCACAAAAAGAGGCCTATCTGATCCACTACGACAACAACAGCGAGGACACCCCCAGCACCATCGTCCTGGGCAAGAACTGTTACATGCAGATGGCCGAACGGCACCCGGCCTTTGACGGCTTTGAGGCCGGCATCATCGTGCTGGACACGGAAGCCGGGCAGCTGGACCACCGGGAGGGTTCCATCGTCTATGAGGGGCGAGGAGCTTCTGGGCGGCTGGGCCAAGGTCTACCGGAAAAGACCGCACCCGCCCCAGCTACGAGGAGGTGAAGCTGGCCGAGTACGACACCGGCAAATCCCTCTGGAATGGCAAGAAGGCCACCATGATCCGTAAAGGTGGCCCTGGTGCATGCTCTGCGGGAGGCATTTCCGTCCACCTTCGGCACCCTGTACGATGAGAGTGAAGTGCCCGTCCGGGTGGATGCCGAGGGCACGGCACGGGAGCTGGATGACGCGGCCCTTCTCCCCGCTGGACCCGCATCCGGGACACCGCTGCCCAGGCGGACGCCCTGGCCGTGGAGGATGCCGACGAACCCGCTGACGACCCCTTTGCCGGAGGTGAGGACGCATGATCATCAAGACGAGCACCGGGGTGCTGCTCCATGGCACCCTCGCCAGGATCCGGAGATCCGGAATGCCGGCCAGAAACAGGTGCTCAAGTTTGACATCAAGGCCCACAGCGTGAAGAACGCCGCCGGGAACTGGGAGGGCCTGTATGTGCAGGTAAACGTCTGGCACGGGCTGGAGCAGTGGGACGGGATGCTGCAGAAGGGCGACTATGTCACGGTCTATGCGCGGGAGCTGAAGAGCCGCGAATACAACGGCAAGACCTATTACAACGTGGACGCTGATGACATCCAACCCGGCGGGCTGGTGACCTTCCGGTGGATGCAGACGCTGGCCGATATGATGGCTGCCCCTGCCGTGCCGGAGATGTCCCCACCGAGGAGGCAACGCCCCTTTGACCCGCCTCCGGCCCCTGTGCAGACCTCTTTGCAGGGCGGCCAGATGTACCCCGGTGAGCACCTTGCCGACTATGCGACCCGCAGTGCAGCAGCACCCGCCGCAGACCTTCCCCGCAGACGACGCCCTCATCGAAGACACCGATGACCTGCCGTTTTAACTCGTCTCACAGAAAGGAGGTCCAGCCGTGGGCATTGACCCGACACGCGGGTTCGTAGCCTTTCCCCGCGGCCTGACCGAGTGGGAATGGTACACCGAGCCCAACACCGCCCGGCTGTTCTTCCACCTGCTGCTCACCGCAAACTGGCAGGAGAAGCAATGGCAGGGCATCACGATCCACCCCGGTGAGCTGGTCACCAGCCAGTCACAGCTCGCAAAACAGCTCGGTTTTGAGCGTCCGGAATGTCGGACGGCTCTGGAGCACAGGTGACAGGGTATCTGACAGTCAAAACTGGGTCGAAATACAGCGTCATATCAATCAATAATTATACATCCATCGTTGCGGGTGACAGGCAAAGTGACAGGAGGTGACAGGCAACCGACAGGCGACCGACAACAACTTAACCATTATAACCAACCAACAAGCTAACAAGTCCTCGTCTGCTGCGCAGCCGACCCCGGACGAAGACGACGACACAGCCCCTTGTGATGGAGTTCGAGAACAGCATCGGCAAGCTGAACGGCAAAGGCAAGGCCGAGCTGGCGGAATACGCCGACCGGCTGGGCAATGAGTTGGTGTCCACCGTGATCGGCAGGTGCGCGGATCTGGGCGGCCGCAGCTGGGCCTATGTGCGCACAGCGCTGCAGGAGGCAGAGGCCGGCAAGTACCACTCGGTGGAGGACTACCGGAAAGCCCATCCCGTCGGGAGCGGACGAAACCGGCCCGTGAGCCGACCGGAGCCCGGCGGGAACGACTTCCTGACCACGCCCATTGAACAGAGCCTGAAGCGGCTGAAGAAGAGCACAGCAAAGGAGGACGACCCCCATGTACCGGAACTCTGAATACTACCCGGACCCCACCGCCGGGGCCGCCCTCCGGCAGCTGTACCGAAAGGAGAAGGATTTGAACACCGGAAAACAGTTTGAAGCGGCCTGGAAGAAGTCCATGCCACCGGATGCGTGGTGCTACCGGCTGAAAGACAGTGCTACCACCTACTACGGCGGCAACGAGAACCTGTCCTTTTCCATCGACAACATCTGTGACTTTGACGTCTACCGCTACCCCATGCATCACTATTTCGAGTTAAAGACCATCGAGACGCCCAGCATCCCGTTAGAAAAGATTTTGGGCCGGTTCGACCGAGACAAACAGAAATACCACAAGCTGAAGCACATCACCGACATGGCCGCTGCTGCCTACAGGGCCAGACAGCCCATGTGGTCATTAACTACCGGGGCAAGGTGAACCGCACCTTTGCGGTGCCCGCCAGCGCCGTGCTGGACTACCTGAACACCCAGACCCGTAAGAGCATCCCGTGGCAGTGGGCCGCCCTGCACGGCATCGAGGTGGAGCAGCACCAGCTGCGGGTGCACTGTCGGTATGACGTGGACGGGCTGCTGAGGAAGCTGGAAGAAATGGAGGACAACGCATGATCCGCAAATGGACACCTGAGGAGCGACGAACCAAAGCCGGGCGAAGCCAGCAATGTGCAGCAGCTGCGGGCGTGGTTTGAACGCCTGCCGAAAATGCGGGCACGGATCTGCCAGCAGCAAGAGCACATTGCAAGCCTGCGGAATGCCGCCACCACGACCACATCCGGCATCCGGCGCACCGGGCCGCTCCGGCACCAGCGACAAGGTAGGCCGCAACAGCGATGCTGCCATGGATGCCGAGCAGCACCTTGCCGAGCTGAAATGCCAGTACGCCGAGATGCAGAAGGAAGCCATTGAAGTGGCCTACATGCTCCATGCAGACCCGGCGTCCATCAAGCGCAGCCGCTGCCTGATCCTGTATTACGTTGAGGGCAAAAAGCAGGCGGACATTGCGCCGCTGGTCGGCTATTCCGGCCCTGAAAAAGTCTCCCACGCGATTTCTGCCGGTCTGCATCAGCTTGCCGAGGTCGTAACCGAGCTGAATCTTAGTTGATTTGTGCAATCCGCACAACCTGAAGCGCCCTGTTTTTTACGCCCAGCGGCATTTACAGGGCAGCAAACTCTGTGGTTGAATTGTACCATCGGCAAAGCCGTAAAGGCAAAACCGATCTACGCAGTCTCCGCACCGTGTCCCCGCTGCTTGACCACGCGGCGCGCGGGCTACTTCTGTATGTTCCGGTAGCTCAACAGGGAGAGCAGCAGCCTATTGAAGCAGCAAGCAGGCGGTTCAAATCCGTCCGGAACACCAGTTTGCCGCCGACCCCGTAGGCGGTGCTTCCCTGACGCATGGGCCCATCCCCACTTTTTGGCTGGCGTGTGAGGGAGAAAGGTTCTTTCCTTCCCTTCCTCGTCGAACCTCCGCACGCCGTCGGAGGCCATAGAATCCACAAGCCGGTTTCAGGCTTTTCCGGCCGGATGTGCGTCAGATTCACCGGTATGGAAACATACCGGCTTTTTATATGACCGCCTGAGCGCAATTTGGAGCGCAGCGCATGTGTGTAGACACGGCTGGTTCGATTCCAAGGGCGGCTTTCTGTGCTTGTAGCTTAGCTGGTAGAGCACCGGACTTTTTAATCCGGGGGCCGCGGGTTCGAGCCCCGCCAGGCACACCACTTGCGCACCCTAGAGGGGGGCCGCGCAATAGCGGGGCATCCGGCCGCGAAAGTTCGGATGCAGCAGCACCCGCCCGTTTGACGTTGTCCAACGAACTGAATGTATTGGGTGCTGCTTATTTTAATATTTTGACCGTTCGGATTTCCGGGCGGTTTTTCTTTGCATGAGTTTAGAGAGGTGGTGGCGGTGGCCTACAAGAATAGAAAAATCCGGTGGGCGCACCGCCGAAATACAAAACTGCTGCAGAGATGCAGACCAAAATCGACGCTTACTTTGCGGACTGCGAGGGCGAGCTGATGCAGGACGAAAACGGCCCGGTTCTGGACAAGCACGGCAATGAGATCTATCTGCACCAGCGCCCGCCCACCGTGACGGGTCTGGCGCTGGCTTTGGGGTTTGCATCCCGTAAATCGCTGCTGGAATATCAAGGCAAGGCCGAATTTGTAAACACGATTACGCGCGCAAAGGCCCGCTGTGAGCAGTACGCCGAGGAGCGGCTGTTCGACCGGGACGGCACCAACGGCGCACAGTTCAGCCTGCGGGCGAACTTCGGCTGGAATGACAAGCCCAAGGATCAGGCCGCCGTGCTGGACGAGGAGACGCCGGTGGACGATCTGAGCAAGGCGCTGTTTGAATTGAGCGAGGGCAAGCATGGCACTGGGTGAGAAGCAGCTTCAGATTCTGCAGTTCCGGCTTTCGGATTACAGCTACCTGATCTGTGACGGTGCTGTGCGTTCCGGCAAGACTTCCCTCATGATGGTGGGCTTTGTGGATGATGCCATGGAGCGGTTCAGCGGCAGGCGCTTCGGCATCTGCGGCAAGACCGTGGACAGCGCAACCAAGAACATCGTGCAGCCTTACATGGCGATGCAGTACGCCCGGAAGAGCTACCGCATCAAGTGGAGCCGCACCGACAAGACCATGACCATTTCCAAGGGCAGCGTCACCAACGTGTTTGAGGTGTTCGGCGGCAAGGATGAAAGCAGCTATGCATTGATTCAAGGCCGCACGCTGGCGGGATGCCTGATTGATGAGGTCGTTCTGCAGCCGCGTTCGTTCGTGGACCAGGCCATGATCCGCTGCTCTGTCACAGGGGCAAAGGTCTGGTTTTCCTGCAACCCGGCAGCGCCGTCCCATTGGTTCTACACCGACTGGATCAAAAAAGGCAGACAAGGGCGAGATCAACGCCCAGCACATCCATTTTGTGCTGCGAGACAACCCCGGACTGTCCGAAGAGACCATCCAGCGGTATGAGCAGTCCTTCACAGGCGTGTTTTATGACCGCTATGTGCTGGGGCGCTGGGTGGCGGCTGAAGGCATCATCTACGCCCCTTTGCCGAAAGCATTGGCAAGGGTGACACCCGCTTCCTCTGGCCCGCAAACAAGCCCTGCAAGCCGTGGCGGGTGCACATCGGGGTGGACTTCGGCGGCAACGGCTCCTGGCACGCCTTCGTGGCCACCGGGCATCCTGCCGTACTATGCGGGTGTCGTGGGGCTGGCTTCCCCCGCATCGACCCCCGAAGAATCAGGATGCAGACTTCCTCGCCGCGCAGCTGCATTGACGTTCTGCACCGCCGTGTTCGCACGGTACGGCGAGATCCATTACATGTTCTGTGACAGCGCCGAGCAGACGCTGATCAACCACATCCGCACCCGGCTGCGGGCCTCTAAACTGTACTGGCTGGCCGACCGGGTGAATAACTCCGCAAAAATTCAGATTATCGACCGCATCCGCCTGACGTCCATTCTCATGGGCGGCGGGCGCTTTTGGTATATGCCGGAGGCCGCCACCCTGCGGGACGCCCTTGCAAGCGCCCTGTGGAGCCAGAAGCGCCCCGGCGTGGACGAGCGTCTGGACGACGGCACCACCGACATTGACACCCTCGACGCCTTTGAGTACACCATTGAGCGTGATTACAGGAGACTGACTGCAAGATGAACGTTTCGGCCTTTATCGAATATCTGAACAAAACCAAACATCTGCAGTTGGATGCGGATTATTACGGCAACATTGAAGTCTGGCGGCAATGGTGGAAGGGCGATGTTCCCGACATCCACGACCAGAAGGAGGATGCCCCGGACGGCAGCGTCATTTCCCGGCGTCTGGCTTCCCTGCGGATGCCGAAACATGTCTGCGAGGACTGGGCAAACCTGCTGCTCAACGACAAGACCACCTTCCAGATCGGCGACGCAAAGAGTGCCGCCTACCTGCTGGGCAGTGATGAGCAGCAGACCGGCGGCCTTTTGCGGCAGCTGCATTTCTGGGAGAATGCCAACAAGCTGGTGGAGCAGGCCTACTGGTCCGGCACCGGTGCTTTTGTGCTGAGTGTGGAAGGCCTGACGGTGGATGCCGCCGGGAACGCCCTGCCCTCGCCGCAGGGGCGCATTCAGCTGGACTATGACCCCGCCTGCTGCATCCTGCCCATCAGCGTGGAGCGGGGGCGTGGTGACCGAGGCCGCCTTTGTGTCCGAGTGCGTGATGGGCGGTAAGCCCGCCGTCTATCTGCAGACCCACACCTGCAAGGGCGGCGAACGGACCATCACGAATGAATGGTTCGAGGTGATGGACGATGTTTCCGGCACGCCGAAATTTGCCAAGGCCAAGACCCCGCCGGGCATGGTGGAGCACATCACGGTCACCGGCGCGCCGGCATGGTTCAGCCTGTTCAGCCCGGCTGTCGCCAAAAACATCGACGGCGGCATGGGGCTGGGTATGAGCGTCTTTTCCGAGGCGCTGGACGCAGCCCAGATGGCGGATTACGCCTTTGACAACTACCGGCAGGACCTCCGCCTGGGCGGCAAGAAAATTTTCTATGACCGCTCCATGTGCAAAAAGTGGGTGGACAAGGACGGTGTGGAGCACGCTGTGCCGCCGGATGCCGTTCACCGCCAGATCTTCTACGAGCTGCCCGCACCGGAAGGCAGCATCGACCAGCCGGCCGCATGGCGGGAGTACAACCCCGACCTGCGCACCGAGGACAACCACCGGGCCGTGCAGGACGCTCTGGACATGATGAGCTTCAAGTGCGGGCTTGGCTGCCACCGCTACAGTTTTGAGCTGGGCAAGGTGGCCACCGCCACCGAGTACACCGGCAGCCGACAGGACCTTGTGCAGAACGCCAACAAAAACCAGATCCCCATTGAGACGGCACTGATCGGCATTCTGCGGGCCATCCTGTGGGTGGCAAAGAACCTGCTGGGTGCAGATGTGGACCCGGACACCAGCATCTCGGTCAACTGGGACGACAGCTACATTGTCAGCGAGCAGGAGCGCACCGCACAGCTGCGGGAGGACGCTCTGGCAGGGCTTGTGCCCCGCTGCCGGTATCTGTCCGCCCGGTATGGTCTGAGCGAGGACGAGGCACACCGGTGGGCGGCAGAGGCCAAGGCTGACAGCCAGACCGATGAGCAGCTCACCTTCGGAGGTGCCTGATGCTGCCGCCGAGCTACCTCGATGCCATGCCGGATGCCTTTGTGCAGCTGGCGCAGCAGGTCGAGGATGAGATCTTACAGGATGTCGCCCGGCGCATCGGCAAAATGGGTACCCTCACCGAAACGGCCGACTGGCAGTTGTGGCGCTACCAGCAGACCGAGGCGGTGCGGGAGAACGTGGTCAAGCTGCTGGCAAAGTACAGCGGCAAGAGCGAAGCCACCATCCGCAGGCTGCTCAAAGAGGCTGCCACCGAAGCCATGGAGCGGGAAGATGCCATCTATTACCACTACAACCTCGAGCCCACACCCTTTGAAGAGAGCGCGGCCCTGAACAACCTGCTCAACGCCGGTGCCCGGCAGACCTGCGGCACATGGCGGAACCTCACGGCCACAACGGCCAACACCGTCTCCGGGGCCTTTGAGCGCACGCTGGATGTCGCCTGGGGCAAGGTGGCCACAGGTGCCTTTGACTACAAAACCGCCGTCAAGCAGGCTGTGGACAGCCTTGCAGACGAGATGCCGGAGATCACTTACCCCAGCGGCCACACAGATTCGCTGGAAGTTGCGGCCCGCCGGGCGGTGCTGACCGGTGTCAACCAGACCGCAGGCAAGCTGCAGGAAGCCCGCATGGACGAAATGAACGTGGAGTTCGTTGAGACCAGCGCCCACGGTGGTGCCCGCCCCAGTCACGCCGAGTGGCAGGGTCGGCGCTTCCATCGGGGCGGGGCTGTGGACTACCTGGGCAAGCATTACCCGGACTTTGAGCAGGCCACCGGCTACGGAACCGGCGCTGGGCTTTGCGGCTGGAACTGCCGCCACACCTTTTTTGCCGTATTCCCTGAGCTGGGCGACCCGCCCACCTGGACGGAGGAGAGCCTGCAGGAGCTGAACGCCCGGAACATCGAGTACAACGGCAAACTGTACACCCAGTACGAGGTCAACCAGATGCAGCGTGCCCGGGAGCGGAACGTGCGCAAATGGAAGAAGCGGTATCTGGCCGAGAGTGCCGCCGGGTCTGACACCACCGACAGCGCCGTGCGCCTGAAAGCAGCCCGCCAGAGCCTGAGCGAGTTTGCCAAGGCCACCGGCGGGCGGGTGGACAGTGCCCGGACAAGCGTGCATGGGTTTGGGCAGGAGCGCCAGCAGTAAGGCAGCGTGGGCTGTCCGACACAACACGTTGACAAACACCGCTGGGCAAACTATCATTAAAGTCAGCAAGAGCAACATTACCGGCCCCCGCAACGGCATCACGCAAAAGACCAATGCAAAGGGCGGCATCGACCGCAATTATTACGGCCCGGATGGTCGTCAGACCAAGCAAATCAGCAACAACGGCCACGGCCATAAGGTCGAAGAAGCCCTCGGAAAACATGGCGAGCACGCCCATGACTATATTTTTGATGCAGAGGGCCATTTGTGTGGTCGTCCATCCCGTGAGTTGACAGATGCTGAGCGAAAGGAGAACAGTGGATATTTTATGACGGCGGATTCTTTACAGAAGGAGCTTTCTAAAGGCTGGGCAATGCTCGTCTTTCAGTATCACGGAAAAGAAGGTCATTAGACCCTTATGACACCCGAGACGAAAATTTCTCTTATCTTCTGTGGTACGATGGAGATGAAAAACGGTTCGTTCACAGCATGGAGGACGTCATGCACACCCCCATTTTCGACGGCCATTCTCTTTCCGAGATCGCTGGTGACATCTCTGAAATCGACTGGTGCTGACAACAACCAAATACCGCGAGCGTCTTTGCCCATCCGGGCAGGGGGCGCTTTTTTCATGCCGTTTTAGCTCATATTGGTCAGAGCAGCCTGCCTCGTAACCGGCAGCAGGCCGCCGGTTCGATTCCGGCAAACGGCACCATGTTCCCGACATTTGTGTCGGGAACAACCATCGCAGGGGGCGGTGCGTACCCCGCCCAAGACCGAATACTGACAGCGAACAGTGTAAAAACTGTGGTCACACCCAACGAAAGGAGTTTCCACCATGAAACGCGAAGATGTGAAGAACAAGATCCCCGGCATTACCGAGGAACAGCTGAACTGGATCATGCAGGAGAACGGCAACGACGTCAACCGCGAAAAGGCCGCCGCCACTGCCCTGCAGGCCCAGCTGGACAACGCAAACGCCCAGCTCAAGACCGCCCAGGACGGCCTGAAAGCCTTTGAAGGCAAGAAGAAGCCCGAGGAGTACGAGGCCGAGCTGACGAAGCTGCAGGCGGACATGAAAGCCCAGGCGGACGGCTTTTGCCTTTGACAGTGCCCTGAACACTGCCATCCTGGGCAAGAAGGGCCGCAGCGTCAAGGCGGTGCGTGCCCTGCTGGATCTGGACGCTCTGAAGGGCTCCAAGGACCGCAGCGCCGACATTGACAAGGCTCTGGACGACGTTGCCAAGGCCAACCCCTGGGCCTTTGGTGAAGACGGTGCCGCCGGGGTGGGCGTGGTCTCTACCGGCGCTGAGCATGGCGCACCGCCCGCCAACGAATCCAATGGTGTGGAAGCCGCCTTTAAGTCCCTGAATCCCGAACTGAACCTGTAAAACGAAAGGAGTTCAACATGGCACATGCAAATCAGGAGCGGTATTCCGCTCTGGTAGACGCAAAGCTGCGGGCCACTCTGGTCACCCGTGACGGTGCGATCTTCAACACCCGCTACGAGGGCAGCCCCAAGGCCGGCAAGGTCAAGATCCCGGTGCGTGACACCGAGGTGGCCGTCAAGGCATACGACAAGGCAAACGGCGTGGACGCCGATGCCGGCACCACCACCTATCTGGATCTGGACATCGACAACGACGAGGCTGTCAATGAGATCATCGACGGCTTTGACGCTGCATCCGTGCCCGACGGCATCACCGCCGAGCGTCTGGACAGCGCCGCCTACTCCATGGCCCTGTCCATCGACAAGAAATCCATCGAGGCGCTGCAGAGTGCAACCGGTGCTACCATCAGCGCCACCAAGACCGCCTGCACCGCTTCCACCGCCTACAAAGAGGCTCTGGCCGCCAAGCGCACCCTGAGCCGCAACGGCGTGCCCCAGACCGGCCGCTTTATGATCGTCAGCCCTGAGTATCTGGAGATCCTCATGCAGGATGACAAGTTCATCAAGCAGGGTGGCCTGTCCCAGCAGCTGGTGCAGACCGGTGCGGTGGGTCAGATCGCCGGCTTTGCGGTGTACGAATCCAACAACATGGACTTCGAGAACACCACCCGTGTCAGCACCAAGAAAACTACCACCGAGTTCATCTGCGGCCACCCCAACTGGTGCCACCGTGTGATGGAGTGGCAGACCCCGGTGCACCTGCAGGATCTGGGCGGCTCCGGCAAGTACATTGGCGCGTCCGCTGTGCAGGGCCGCAAGGTGTACGGCATCAAGGTGTCCAAGCCCAAGACCCTGTACATCAAGCGCATCGAGGCGTAAGGAGGGCCCCGCCCATGAACTACTGCACCTACCCGGAGTACCAGGCGGCGGGCGGCACGGTGAGTGAGCTGGCGTTCGGTGTGCTGTGCAGCCGGGCGTCCCGCCTCATCGACAGCGCTACCTTTGGCAAGGCGGAACCCCATGCCGCCGTGTGCGAGAGCTGCCGCCAGATGCTGGCGGACGCCTGCGGGCAGATCATCAGCCTGCTGGCCGCCGCGTCTGCTGTGGGCGCTGTGGCGGGTGCACAGAGCGTCTCAAATGACGGCTATGCTGTGACCTTTGCGGCCAACACAAGCCTGAGCGCCGCCGTGCGTTTTGAAGCCTGGCATGTGCTGGAAGCCGCCCTCGGGGCGGACCCCCACGGCCTGCTGTACAGGGGGATTGAATGAGATGACAACGACCGTTACCGTGGTGAACCTTATCCATGACCCCAAGGCCGACACCGACACGCCCAAGTGCTGGGTGTTCCCGGCCTGCAGCTGGCGGGAGAAGCTGGACACCTCCGGCACCGGCACCAGCAAGGACCCCGAACGCACCACCCACATCCGCATCCCGGCCAGCGTGTGCACCCTGGGCTACCTGCCCTATGTGCAGTGGGCAGCCCTGCCCGCTGCCGAAAAGGCAAAGCACTGGACGCTCAAGCGGGGCTGGAAGGTGGTGCAGGGCGCGGTGCCCACCCCTGACCGCCGCCGAGTACGCCCACCTCGAAAAAACGCACCAGTGCTGCACCGTGTCGGCCATCTCGGATAACCGGGAACCGCTGCTGCCGCACTGGCATGTGGAAGGGAGCTGACACCATGGCCACCATCTGGGACAAGAGCCACGGCGGACGCCTGACCATCACAACGCCCATGGGCACCCTGTTCACAGTGCAGCACCGCAGCGGCAAGTGCACCGCGCAGATCCGCTGGAACAAGGACGTGGGGGCCAACCTGACCCGGGCCATGGTCACGGGCCGAGGCAAGCTCATGCAGCGCATCATCCGGGACACCCACCCGCTGGTGCCCTTTGACACCGGTATGCTGGACAACTCTGCCCAGCTGGCCACCGACTACGACACCGGCGAGATCATCTGGTCTACGCCATATGCAAGGCGGCAGTATTACCTTCACCCCAAGGGCGAGGGCCTGCACGGTGACACCGGCCTGCGCGGCAGCTACTGGGCCGAGCGCAGCAAGGACGCCAACAAAGTCTCATGGAACCAGTTCTGGAAAGCAGTGATGAAGGAGGAAACCAGATGACCCCTGCCATTCAGGCCATGCGGGACTGGCTGCGCACCTGCCCGCTGGTGGCCTCTGCACAGGAGGACGGTGTGGCGTTCCGGGTGGGAGGCCTGACCGGCGACGCCGAGGAGTACACCATCCTGGACATGCCCGGTGCCCCGGAGCTCAAGCGCTACTTCAGCGGGTCCCTCCGGCTGAAGAACTATGTGCTGGCTTCCCACACCGTCTACACCCCGGACAACACCGCCCAGCAGGCGGCAGCGTCCGGCTTCTGGGACGATCTGACCGAGTGGGTGGCCAGCCAGAGCCGGGCAAGAAATTTCCCGCAGCTGGGCAGCGGGCGCACCGTCCGGGAGGTGTCCGTCACCTCCAGCGGCTACATCCTCGAAGCCGAGGGCGGGGCCTGCCGTGCGCAGATCCAGCTGCAGCTTATTTACTATCAACCGAAAGGAGCAACCACATGACCGTTAAAGAAGTGATGACCGGCATCACCCCCAGTGCGGACTATGCCGGCCTGGAAATGGCGGACGACTTCGTGCTGGCGTTCCAGACTGCTGACACCCAGCAGAACGTGAACGACTACATCGTCTGCCAGGAGTGCATCACCGAGCACTCCGCCGCCGTGAACCCCGGCACCCAGGGAAAGCAGTATATCCGCAAGGGCAATGCCACCATCAAGACCAGTGCCCAGCGCACCTTCTCCATCTCCGGTGACCGCACCCGCGGTGACCCTTGGCAGGATTGGGTCACCAGCCTGGCCGTGCTGTTCGGCACTGGCAGCGCCGTGATCGTGCCGTATGTCTATTTCTCCATGCTCACCGGAAAGGGAGAGACCGGCAAGGCCTCCGTCATCGTCAACGGCGACGCCTCCAATGGCGCAGGCAATAACGCCGGCATCTCTGTCACCGTCTCCGGCGTGGAGAAGCCCAAGGAGTACACCTACAGCGCCGCCTGAGTTTCCCACAAGCATGTCCCCGTCCACCTCCCCGGACGGGGATTTTTTATGCCCTGAACCAGCCAGATCAAGCCGGGGCAGCACCGGCGCAGGGCCCAACGAAAGGAGCTTTTTATGATTCTTCGCAACGTGAAATTCGATTTCAAGGTGACCAAAGGCAAGGACTACAAGCGGTACATCCAGGGCTACAAGGCAGCCATGGCGGCGCTGAACGTACTGGACAAGGAAGATGACGAGTATCTCATCAAGTTCAACGAGATCCTGGATGACTTCTTTGCAGATCTGCTGGGCGAGGATTACGACCAGCGCCTGGGCATCGACGTGGATGACCTGGAAGATCTGATGCAGCTGCTTGCCGACTTCAATGCCGCTGCCAACCCGGAGGCACTGGAACGCATGGCCGCCCTGCAGCCCATCGACCGGGAAGCCCTGAAGGATGCCAAGAGCTCCATCCCGGCCCCCATCCCCATGCCCATGAACCGGGCGCAGCGCCGGGCTGCACGCCGGGCCAAGGCATGACCCGCCCGGACTGCTACCTGACCGACAGCCTGCCGCAGGGCTTTGAAACGGACTTCCGGGCATGGGTCACCTACGACAACATGGCCGCCCGGGCCCACACACCCGAGCAGGAAGCCGCCCTGCAGGACTACGCCCAGCGGGTGCTCATCCACGGCCCGCTCACCAAGGGCAACCTCGACGCCTTTCTGGACTTTTACCGCTGCGGAGCTCAAGAATCCGAGCGGGAGAGGCGCAGCGCCGAGGCGTTCCGGGAAATGCCCCGGGGCTTTGATTTTGCGGTGGACGGCCCCCCCTGATCTGGGCGGCCTTTCTGCAGACCTACGGCATCGACCTGCGCACGGCGCAGCTGCACTGGTGGGACTTCATGGCCCTGTTCAGGAGCCTGCCGGACGAGTGCCGCATCTGCAAGATCATCAGCTATCGCACCGAAGATCTGACCGACATGCCCAAGGGAATGCGGGAGCAATACGAGAAGCTGCGCCGGGTGTACGCCCTGCCTGCGGAGGCCGGCGACACGGCCCGGCGCTATGTGTCCATGGCAGACCGCAAGGCGTCCATTCTTGCCAGGCAGGCCGAATACCAGAAAAAGCACTCCGGGAGGTGATGCACCATCGCACGCGAACATGACGGCGAGGTCGTTTTCGGCGTCGTGACCGACCCCAGCGGGGCCCAGGAGGGCCTTGACCAGGTAGAACAGGCAGCGGAACAGGCGGCCCAGAAAAACCGCCTCTGCCGCCGCCAAGGCCGCCGACAGCGTGGTGTCTGAGACGGAAGAGGCCGCCCAAAAGGCTGCTGCCGCCATCAAGAGCGCTGCCGGGAAGGGCGAGAAGGAAGCCGCCGACGCCGGGGCAAAGGTCCGAAAGACCAGCAAAGAGACCTCCGACAAAGTGGGCACGGACGCCGATGCTGCCGGCCAGAAAACACAGCGCTCCGCCAAGGGGACGAAAGAAAAGGTCATTGCCCAGTTTACCGCCGGACAGGTGGCCATCGGCAACATCATCTCCAAGTGCGTGGACAAGGTGGTGGACGCCGGCAAGGCCCTGATCTCCACCGGCGTGTCCTATAATGCCGAGATCGAGAAATACCGCACCGCCCTCACCAACCTGCTGGGCGACGCCGAAAAGGCCAACGCGGCCCTGGCTGCCATGCAGGCAGACGCAGCCCGCACGCCCTTTGACACGGCTACGCTGGTCAAGTCCAACGAATACCTCATTTCTGCCGGTGAGAACGCCGAGTACAGCCGCAAGACCATCCTTGCTCTGGGCGACGCGGTGGCAGCCACCGGCGGCGGGTCTGCCGAGCTGGAACGCATGGCCCAGAACCTGCAGCAGGTGGCAAACCAGGGCAAAGCCACCAGCGTGGACATCAAGCAGTTCGCCATGGCGGGCATCAACATCTATCAGGTGCTGGCCGACTACACGGGCAAGTCCGTGCAGGACGTGCAGAGCATGACCATCACCTACGATGTCCTGACCAAGGCGCTGCAGGCCGCTGCCGAAGAGGGCGGACGCTACTATGACAGCATGGCCACCCAGAGCCAGACGCTCAATGGCCGCCTGTCCACCCTGAAGGACAACGCCACCCAGCTGGCGGGCGTGGTCATGGAAGATCTGACCGCCGCCTTTGGCGAGGCGGTGACCAAGTGCAACGATCTGGCCATTGCCTGCAAAGCGGGTTTTGAGACAAACGGCATTGACGGCCTGCTGGACGCCGTGCGGGAGACCACCCCGGAACTGTCCATCCTCGTTGGCGTCGTACAGGGCTGCATCGACAATGCAAACGTCCTGCTCCCGCTACTGGGCAGCATTGGCGGGGCGTTCGTTACCTACAAGACCACGGCCACCGTGGCAGCCGGGGCACAGGCAGCTTTGAACGCTGTCATGAACGCCAACCCCATCGGCATTGTGGTCACCCTGCTGGGTGCTCTGGCCGGGCCTTTGGTACGGCCTATGCTTCCAGCGAGACGTTCCGCACCGGCGTGAACTCCGCACTCACAGCCGTGGCCAACACGGCACAAAATGCACTGTCCACGGTCATCGGTTGGCTGGACAGACTGAGCTTCAAGCTCAACAAGGCCCTGAACAAGGACGGCTATTCTACCTTTGACACCTACGAGGGCTGGAAGGCATCCCAGTACAAGAGCACCGTCACCGATGCAGACCGCCAGCGCCGCCAACAGCTGCACGACAGCCGGGTGCAGCAGGCGCAGACGGAGAAAGAGCTGGCCGATCTGACCGGCGGCGGGGTCATCGTCAGCGACATCCCGTCCTCCTCCGGTAGTTCCGGCACCAAGAAAACCAGCAAAAAGGCCACCGAGACGGTCCTGCGCTCCACCACCGACAACTACACCAAATACTCCCAGAATGCCCTGGGGCAGGTGGAGACCACGGTGGAAGCGGTCAACGAGCACATCCGTGACAGCACCGGCAAGGAATTTGACCGCTTGACCGAGAAGGTGACCGAATCCGGCAAGGAGATGGTCAACGGCGTCGAGCGGGAATACACCCTGGTAACCACCAAGGTGGACGGCGTGACCCAGAAGGTGACGAAGTCCTACGCCGACATGTCCAAGGTGCTGACCGACACGGCCAAGAAAAACGAGCACCAGTTACAAGGACGGGGCCACCGTCACAACCGCCGAGGTGACCAAGATCTATGCCGACGGGTCCCGCCATGTGGAGCAGACCGTCACCGAGGCCGGGGAGCGCATCGGTGCCAGCGGCCGCGAGACCTACGAGAAGATCATCACCTATGTGGACGGCGTGCAGGACAAGGTGGAGGAATCCGCCCAGCAGATCGACACCTCAGTCACTGCCACCCAGAAGCGCATTGACGAGGCCCTGTCCGGGGCCAAGAGCGAGCTGAGCAGCGGCATCTTTGGCATCATCAAGGACGGCATTTCCGCCGTCAAGAACAAGGATTGGGCCGGCATTGCCGAGACGGTGACCAAGCTCATCTGGGGCCAGGTGAGCCAGAGCCAGCGTGATACCGTTTCTGCCTGGGCCAAGAAAGCGCTGGCTGCCATCAACGAGGCCTATGCCGGCGGCGGGCTGCAGGGTGCCTTTGGGGCCGTGTCCGGTATCTTTGGCAGCGGCATCAAAAACGGTGCCGGAGCCACCATCCAGGGCATTGGTGAGATTGCCAGCGGGCTGTCCGGCTCCGGCGGCATGGGCAAGCTGGTGGGCGCCGCCGTGTCCGGCATTGGCACCATCGGCAAGGCTGTGGCGGGCCTTGTGGGCAAGGTGGGCGGCCTGATTGCAGCCCACCCGGAGGTATTTGCAATCATCGCACTGGTGGCCGGCATTGCCGGGCTGGGGCTGTTCCTGTGGAAGAAGTATGGCCGCAAGGGCGGCTCTGCCGATGACGGCAGCGTCTCCGACGAGACGCTGGCCCTGCCGCACCCGGACAGCAGCGGCTACACCCAGAGTGACACGATCACCGCTGCCGAGCTCACCCGCCGCACGCAGGCCGCTTCCGCTGCAAACCAGCAAAGCATTTCCCGCACCCAGAACAGCACCGGTTCCAGTGCAGCGCAGCAGCTCACAGCCAGCTACACCGGCAGCCTGACGGCGGTGTTCAACGTGGACGGCAGAGAAATGGCCCACACCACCGCGTCCTACATGGACGAGGAGCTGGGCTTCCGGAGGTGATGAACCATGAATGATGATTTTTACGTCAATGACCACGGGGCCAGCGAGTTCGGGGCCCTGCTGCTGTCCAGCTGGAATGTCAGCGGCAGCGCCCTCACTCAGAACTACCTTACCAGCTACACCGGCGGGCGGATCACCTTCTGCTCCACCCAGTACGGCCTGCGCTCCATCTCTCTGCCGGTGGACATCTACGGCACGAGCCCCGCCGACGCAGCAGCTAAGCGCAGCGCCCTGACGGCGGCTTTTCTGGGCGGCACGGTGGAGCTGGCCCTGCCGGACGGCGGCACCTACACAGCCCTGCTGCTGGACAGCGGCAAGGCACAGGAGCAGGACACCGACGGCTGCATCCTCAGCTGCACCTACACGCTGGCAGGCTACCGGCACGGGGCGCTGGAAACGCTGGTGCTTCCTGCGGATGTCCAGACCTTTTTGCGGCGGGCACCGCCCCGCAGATGGAGTGCCGCATCACAGAGACGGTAACGGAGGCCGGAAGCCACACCGTGCACTACCCCAACGGCGGCAGCTGCGTGCTCAAAGATCTGCAGGCCGGTGACACCGTGTGCGTGGACGGCATCACCCGGCAGGTGCTGTGCAACGGCCAGAACCTGTTTCAGGCCGTCACCGGCATTTCCGGCTGGCCCACCGTCCGGGCCGGAGAAAACAGCCTTGCCCACACCGGGCAGAGTTACGTCGAGTATTACCCCATTTTTGTGTAAAGGAGGTGTTGCCCGTGCTTTGCCATCGTGGCCGCAGACGGTCACCACATCCCGCTGGATTGTGATGATTACTGCATCGTGCACAACTGGAACGGCTGGGAGGATGAGGTCAAATTCAGCCTGCCCCGTGGCCATCCCCAGATGCGCCTTCTCACTGAGCGGGTGCGGCTGGTGGAAAAGACCGAAGATCAGACCTATGCACTGTCCAGCATCAATGTGGGCCGGAACTACACCGACTACGAGGCCGTGCTGGATCTGGACAGCCTGTGCACCACCCTGCTGAAGGGCTGGAACAACTATGTGTCCACCGGCATTTGGAGCAAAGGCCCCCCAGACCATGGCCGACACCCTCCGGCGTGCCATTTCCGATGTGTCGGGCTGGGAGCTGACTGCCCCGGACAAGGCCACCGAAAAGCTGGCCATTGAAAAGTTCACCGGCAGCCCGCTGGAACTGGCCCAGAAAACCGTGGACGTGTGGAAGAGTTACCCGCTCCGGTTCCTGGTACCGGGCACATCCACTGCCTGCCAGATGATCATCGTGGATCCCAGCACCCGCACCCCGCAGGGCGCCTACTTTTACCGATGAGCTGAACCTGACCGAACAGCCCTACTATAAAGGTCAAGGCCGAGACCGGCGACAGCTACTATACCGCCCTTTTGCTGTACGGGAAGAGCGATATCAGTGTGGAGGCGCAGTGCCACGACTATGACAGCCGTGTCATCTGGCACAGCGAGACGGACAGCTCCATCTCGGACAAATCCGCCCTGAAGATCAAGGCTGACGCCATGGTCAAGTCTGCCGCATTTCCCCAAGCGCTCCTACAGCTGTCAGGTTGCTGACCTTGCCCGGCTTGCCCCGGACAAGTACGCACACCTGTCCTTTGGCCTGTATGACAAAGTGGTGCTCATGGACCGCGACCGGCACACCAACACCACCGTGCAGGTGGCCCAGTATACCGTCTATCCCTACCATGCCGAGAAGAACGCCGTGCAGCTCAACAGCGTGGCGGGCACCATTTCTTCCGGCAGCAAATCCTATTCCGGCGACGTGATCGAGTACACCGACCCGGACACTTCGGAGGCATCGAATGCAGATCCTTAAAATGGACTTCCAGTCCCAGAGCGCGCCGCCTGTCGTTCCGGTGATGCAGTCGGACGCGCAGAGCCGCTTCATCGGCATTGCCCTCTACAACGGCGGCACCCCATACAAGGCCCCGGACGGTGCGGTGTACACCGTGCAGTACCGGGGCGAAGGGTCCAACAACTTCGGCTGGTATGACCAGATCCTCACCACCAGCGGCAAGCACGCCGCCGTGACTGTGGACGCCGACAACGCCCACATCATCACACTGGAGCTGGCCGAGCAGGCCTTGCGCCGCCCCGGCGACGTACACGTCAACCTGTGTGTGATGGGCCCCGATACCGGCTACGAGCTGCGTACCTTTGACATCATCGCCCGGGTGGGCGGTGCCGCCTACCCGGACGATGTGGCCGTGCAGAGCTATTTCTTCGTCACCGGCGTCTCTTCGTCCTCCTGGCTGTCTTATGTGTCTACCTGCCTGGAGGCACAGCAGGCAGCGGAAAAGGCGGTGACGCTTGCGGAAAATTCTGCAACCACTGCCAAGAAGGCGGCAGCATCTGCCTCTGCGGATGCAAAAACCGCACAGGATAACGCCAGCTCCGCCCAGGAAGCTGCAGACAAGATCACGTTCATCGCTAACGGCTGCAAGGGTTACTACAGCACCGCTCAGGACCTGCGTGACGCTTACCCCACAGCGGCCGCTGGTTCCTGGGCGATCGTTGCCGGAAAACAGCACCATCTGGGTGTGGAACCCCGCTACCTCGGCCTGGAAAGACTCGTCCGTCAATGTGGACTTTTCCGACTACTACAAAAAAGTCCGAGGCGGACGCCAAATTCGGCACGCCTTACAGCCTGCCGCCGGCGACGGCGGACCATCTGGGCGGCGTCAAGGTAGGAGACTATCTGGACGTCGCCCCGGACGGCACCCTGAGCGGCAAGACCCTCAATGATAAAATCGCCGCCGCCGTGGCGGCAAAGTCGGAGCCCCGGCTGGTGTGGAACACTACGAAGCCGCCTCGAAAATATGATGGAAGTCTTACGACATCCAGATTCCCGATGGCGTGGATTATGTGCATATCAAACTAAATCGGAACGCGGCGATGGTACCGAAGTCAATATTGCGCGCGGCGGTTCGACTTATCACAGCCTTGACGCTGGAAGCGTCGGACAACCACTCCACCACTACTTTCCGGACAAACGGTACCCTGCACTTTCAGTTTGAAAAGTCGTCAAATGATTGTATCACTTTTTGGGTCACCGGCTACCACTACCCCACCCTCGCGGACCTGCTGACGCAGGTGACCGCCGTGGAGAGCAGTGTCACCGATCTTCAGGTGGCCCTGTGCGAGCTGTACGAAGAAAAAGGAGGAAAATTGATGGCGAAAATTTATGCAGCCCTGATCCGCAAGGGTATCAAGACGCTGGACGAGGTGCCCGCCCGTCTGCGCAGCACCGTGAAAGCCCTGCTGGCCGCAAACGGCATCTCCGCAGTATCCGAGCAGGACGAAGAAACAGAAGAACCTGACGAAACAGAAAGGACGTGACAAAATGGCAATCAAACAGTACAGCCTGCCAAGCGACGGTGCCAGGCAGCTGGTCCCCGGCCTTTAAGGTCCGAGAGTTCCGGTGCCGAGACGGCAGCGACGTCGTGATGATCGACGAGAGCCTTGTGGTGCTTTTTGCAGTGCATCCGGGAGCACTTCGGCAAGGCGGTCACCATCACCAGCGGCTACCGCACCGCCGCCCACAACAAATCCGTGGGCGGAGCCAAGAGCAGCCAGCACCTGCTGGGCAAGGCAGCGGACATCCAGGTGGCGGGCGTGTCCGTCGAGGACGTGGCCGCCTACGCCGAAAGCCTGCTGCCCGGCTGGGGCGGCGTGGGCCGCTACCCGGTCAAGGCCGGACGCGCCAAAGGCTGGGTACATGTGGACACCCGGCCCAA
>VOFC01003811.1_pt1 | contig 20708 bp, 37 predicted proteins | sample 5384161 | NCBI WGS metagenome assembly VOFC01 (sample SAMN12384722, study PRJNA508395) | human gut metagenome | isolation source: healthy gut B | host: Homo sapiens
TCAGCGCCGTAATCCCGGCATAGCTCTTGAACTGCTCGATCACAGCGTTGCTATTGTCGTCGTTGCCGCTTATTTTTGCGCTCCAGCTCCAAGACCGTGCGGGGAGATTTCCTCCGCCTGCGCCGTCAGGCTTTCTTCTGCGCCGCGAAGCTCTCGCGGGATATCCCGCCCTCCACCAGTCCTTCATAGAGGTCTTGCAATCGCTTATCAAGCTGGGCTTTCCGGCTCTGGAGCGTCTGCAAGCGGCGCTGCGCCTGTTTGCGATCAAGCTGCCGCTGTGCCTGCCTTGTTTGCAGGAGACGGTCTATACTGACGGCGTATTGGGCATAGACCTGTATGGTGTCGATGACAGCTTCAAAATATCGGCCTCCGGGACTTTTATCCTCCGAACAGTCAAAGCCGGTATTCAGCCTTTTCATGACGCAGCGGTAGGAGCCGTTCTTTCTGCTGTCCCGCTGCATGGTATGGCCGCATACGCCGCAGATTACCTTACGTTTCAGCGGATTCCCGCCGCCCGTCATGACTTCTCGCTCCCTGTATTCCCGCATACAAGTCTGCGCTTTCTCGAACAGCGCCTCCGGCACAATGGCCTCGTGCCTGTCAGGGGACGATAACCCAATCATTGCGGGAGATTTTGACCGTGTGGGTGCTGCCTACAATATCCCGGCTTCGTTTGCCGTACACCGTCTTTCCAATATACCGCTCGTCCGCAGGAACTTTGCGACCAGATTGGCCGTCCAGAAGTTTTTCCTCTTGGATGCTGCGCCACGGCGTTCTTGTGCAGCCTGTCTCGATTTTGTAGTTCTTTGGGGAGCTTACGCCGTCACCGTTCAGCGCCGCCGCGATCTCCCACGTTTTGCGCCGTCCGCTGCCATTTGAAAGATGCGCCGTATCACCTCGGCGGCTTCCGTATCTACCAGAAGATGATTTTTGTCTTTTGGGTCTTTGACGTATCCATACGGCGCATAGGGACTGAGAAATGCCCCGCACTCGGCCCGTGCTTTTTTTGCGTTTTTGACCCTGCGGGAGAGGTCACGGCTATACAGGTCGTAGATCAGCGTCCGAAACGAGGTATCGAGGCTGTCGATGTCCAGCGGATTGCTGCTGTCAAAGCCGTCGTTGACGGAAATGAAGCGCACACCGAGGAACGGGAACACGCGGAGATGTAGTCGCCCACGGTGAGATAGTCACGGCCAAAGCGGGAAAGGTCTTTTTACAATGATGCAGTTGATTTGCCTGTGCTTGACCTGCTCCAAAAGCTCCTTCACAGCTGGACGCTCGAAATTCGTACCGCTCCAACCGTCGTCACAAAATTCCAATATTTCAGAGCCGGATAAATCTGCATGGCTGCATATACATAATCCCGCAGGAGGCTGCGTTGGTTGGATATGCTCTCGGATTCATCCTTTTCGCCGGTTCGCAAATCCTCATCCTCGCTCGATATGCGAAGATACATCGCCGTTTTTCATGCGTCAGCTTGCCTCCCTTCCAGATATGTACATAGTTCTTTGTATTCGTCCCGGTAGCGGAACACGATCTCGATATTGCTGCCGCCGTCCACATACACGCTCAATCAGTGCCTGCGCCATTTCTTTTGTCAAAACATCCGCCCCCCGGAAGCTGCCGAAGGCCGCAAGGAACAGGTTTTCCGGCGTGTGCGCCGCTTCCGCCCCTGCCGGCGGGTCAGCTTCGATCAGCCGCTCCGCTTCCTCGGCTTCCGCTTTGTAGCGGCGTTTCAGCGTCATATACTCCTGCTCGGTCATGAGCTGATCCCATAGCTCTGATACAGGCTGTCATACAGGCCGTTGCAGCGCTTGAGTGCCCTTTGCCGCGTCCAGCCTGCCTTGCAGCGTCGCAGTCTGCTTTCTGTATTTGGGGGGCTGTTCACCCTGCGGACAATGGCTTCCATATCGGCGGCAAGGGCGATCTGGGTTTGAATGGCTTGCAGGAGCATGGGGAACAGTGCGTCCTCCCGGATGTTTTTCAGCGGACAGCTGCCAATGTCGTTGGCGTGGGTCGGGCAGATAAAGGTGTACCACAGCTTTTTCGTGGCTCACATTCTTGTACCGCACCAGCGGACGCTTGCAGTCGGCGCAGCAGACCAGCCCCTTGAGGATGTTTTCGGTGGTTTCCAGATGCGTGAATCTGACGAGGTTTTCAAAGTATTCCGCATTTTTGCGTCGGGCAAGCTCCTGCACCTTATCGAATGTCTCCCGGTCGATCAGCGGCTCGTGGGTGTTTTCCACGACGACCCATTCCTCTCGTGGCTTCTTGTATTGCCCCCGGTTTTCGTAAAGGACTGCCGCTTCTTTCCCTGCACCATGTGTCCGATGTACACCTGCCGGGACAGAAGGTTCTTGACCGTCTGAACATACCAGCTCACGCCGTTATACTTCTCCGTTTTGCATACCCCGGTGTTGTACAGGTAGGCGGAGGGGATGGTACGCCGGAATCGTTGAGCCGCCTTGCGATTTGTGTGATTCCCATGCCCCCCGGCTCGCCACCGGAATATCTGCCGGACAACGGAGCCGTCGCTTCGTCCGGCTCCAGCTTGTGGGATTATCCGGTTGTTTGCGGTAACCGTAGGGAGCCCACGCGCCGATGAAATCACCGTTCTTCTGCTTTGCTGCCAGTGCCGAGCCGGACTTCCTGGAAATATCCTTGCTGTAAACCTCGTTAATGAGGTTTTTCAGCGGAACGAGATAGCCGTCCGCGCCCGCCGGGCGGTGAGGGTGTCGAAGCCGTCGTTGACGTCAATAAAACGAACGCCCAGGAACGGGAAAATTCGCTCCAGATAGTTGCCAGCTTCCTTGTAGTTTCTGCCAAAGCGGGACAGGTCTTTAACCACGATGCAGTCTATATGCCCTTTGCGTACTTCCTCCATCATCTTTTCAAACTGAGGACGGTCAAAGTCCGTGCCGGTTCGTCCGTTATCGCAGAACAGCCCATACAGGGTGAGCGTCGGGTCATCTTCAATGAACCGGGCAGCAGGTTTTTCTGCCCCTTCTATGGTATCCGCGCCGGGTTTGCCGCTGTCCTCTACGGAAAGGCGGACATAGGCGGCAGCGCGGTATTATTTTCTGCGCCTGTGCGGGAGCTTCCATCGCCGGAATGACCGGGTTTGTCTTTCGTTTCGTTCTTGCCACTTATACCACCTCCCGTATTTGTGATCTTCTGAGAATATCCGTCTGCCATGCAAATTCGTCCGCAAAGCGGGAAGCGGACTTCCACGCGGTTGTCCTTGTAAATGAGGATGCGGTCGATCAGTGCCACGACAATGCTGCGCTCCAATTCCGTAATGTTCAGGTGTTCCCGGAACTGCCATCCACTCCCGGTGCTCGCCGCCGTGCTCTTTGATCTGCGTGATGGTCTCCTGCAAGGATTCCATCTGCTTTTTCGCACTCGGCGCTGCGCCCTGCGTAGTTCTGTTTGAGTCTTGCGTATTCCTCCCGGTCGATGATGCCGTCTGCAAGTTTCATACAGGGACATGAGCAGCTTCTGAAGCCGCTCATATTCGGAGCGCTTCTTGTCAAGCTGCCGCTGTACCTTCTGGGCTTCTGCGGTTCTCAAGGGAGCTGTGTCCGTCATAGCAAGGATATCGTCCAAATCCACTACGTCCCGGATATACTGCCGGAGTGTTTCCAGCACGATATCAGTAAGCGCCTCGTCACGCATCCGGTGGGGCGAACAGGATTTGTCCTGCTTGTGCGCCGCGCAGACGTAGTAGACATACTTTTTATTTCCGGAGGGGACAGTCTTGCGCACCATGCTTGCGCCGCACTCGCCGCAGAACACCATGCCGCTGAAAAGCTGCACCGCGCTGTCGCCGGGGCTGCGGCGGGTATCCAACGAGAGCTCCTTCTGTACGCTGTCAAAGTCCCGGCGCTCAATGATAGCTTCGTGGGCGTCCGAAACGATTGCCCATTCGCTTTCCGGCTTTGTGACGCGCTTTCGCACCTTGTAGCTGGGTGTGGTTTTCTTTTCCCTGAATGAGTATGCCTGTGTAGACCGGATTTTTCAGGATACGCAGCACGGCGTTGGCCGACCATGCCGCCTGCGGGTTCGCCTTGAAGGAGGTGGCAAACCTCATGCCCAGCGATCTTTTGTATTCCATGGGCGAAAGCACGCCGCTGTGATTCAATCGGGCGGCGATATCCTGCGGGCTCATGCCCTCCAGCTTCCATTTGAAGATATCCCGCACGACGTCCGCAGCGTATTCGTCTGCCACCAGACGGGTTTTGTCTGTTTCGTCTTTCAGATAGCCGTACACGGCAAATGCGCCGATATACTGGCCGCTCTTGCGCTTGACCTCAAGCTGGGTGCGGACTTTCACGGAAATATCACGGCAATAGGCTTCGTTTATGAGGTTTTTGAACGGAATGATAAGGTCGTCCGAAGCGTTTTTTCCGCCGAGGCTGTCGTAATTGTCGTTGACGGCAATGAAGCGAACGCCCAGGAATGGGAATATCTTTTCGATGTACTCGCCTGCGTCCAGGTAATTGCGGCCAAAGCGTGAGAGGTCTTTACGATGATGCAGTTGGTGCGTCCCGCCTTTACGTCCTCCAGCATTTTCTTAAAGCTCGGCCGCTCGAAATTGAGTCCGTGAAGCCGTCGTCGATCCTGACGGCGTATTCCCTGAAGCCCGGGCGGGTTCGGATAAAAGTCCCGCAGCAGCTCACGCTGCCCGGTGATGCTGTTGGATTCCTCCTTATCGCCATCGTCCCCTCGACAGTCGGAGGTAAAGCGTGGCGTTCCAGATTTTTTGTTTCGGTGTTGTGTTGCATATTGCCAGCTCCTTTCCTCCAAAATTGTACCCTGCGTTGCGCAGGACTGTCGAGGATGTCACAGGATCAGCCCTTTGTGCGGATATATGCTTCCAGTCTGTCCTCCAATGAAACATCCGTATCGGCGAAGCTGACCCTGACCACATATTTCCCATGCCGGTAGCAGTAGGGGTTGCCGATCTGACGGATGAAATCCAAAATACGCTCCCGCTTGGGCAGCGCCGTGTTGACCTTTACATTGCGGATATCCACCAGCGCCGCAGGGTCAACGGCGCGAACATCCATATCGGATGCCGTATATGCGTCCATGCCATACCTCCTTGTTTTGTTTATTCCATGGTTATGATTGGATAGATAAATCTATGAGCCCGAGCCGAGGGCAGAAGAATAGGGCTGTGACGAACCACAGCCCCATGGTTTCCGGCCTCGATGCGGATAAAAAGAACCTTCCCTCAGAACTTCATGGGAAGAATATCGTGCTTGCGCCTGCCGTTGTAGATGCGGTAGAAGATGTTGACGTAGCGCTTTACGCCCCGCAGCTCCTTTTCCGCCTTGCCCGCCGCGTAGATGAACTTGGGCTCGTAGGCGAAGGCTGTAAACGAGGCGGTTACGGTCATACTCATCATGGTAAAGCTCCACAAAATGAATGAATCCCCTGAAGAACCTCAGCTCTCAGGGAATCGGGATCGCCGCCCCAGGCTTCCAGCAGGAGGGTCAGCGCTTCCTTATAAATCTGCGCCGACACGCTTGAACTCCGCAAAGGCGGTATTGATGCAGATGATGCGCCCGACGCCTCCGCCGCGCTCAAAGCCCACATGAAATCCTACGTCCTCGGTCGCTTCGTAAAAACTCGCCCGACGCCTTATCCTCTCCGCGAAGATTGGCGCGGAGCTTCGCGCTGGGCGTCAGGGCTGCGGAGTAGCCGGTCTGCATGGCAAACAGCAGAGCTTCCTCAGCCTCTGTCATACCGTAGTACACCTTGCAGAGGATCGGCGAATCGGCATTGCCGTTCATGTGCTTGCGCGCGCCACAATAGTATGTTGCCCGTCAAACACATAATAGTGACCGGGAAAGCTAACCTTCGGTTCGTTGGCGATACGCTCATTGAACCCGGCCACGATCTTTGCCACACGCTCGGTGTTCAGCTTGCGCTGGTATGCATCAGGAATCTCAAATCCCGGCTGCTGACCTCCATCAACTTGTAGAGTGTCTTAATGCTGTTCATTGTCTGTTTCTCCTTCAATTTGAGAATGTATTGTTTGGCTCCTGCATGATTTCAATGACCTTGATCTGTAGTCCGGCTTTTCAATAGACCGGGAAGTTCATAAAAGCACGTCGCATGTCTCGACCATGTTTCCGCGCCGTATAGCGCAGGCTTACCAGTGCCAATCCTCCGTGACGCGCTTGGGTCCTTCATCATCCTCGTAGCCTTTGTCGATAGTCGCATAAACCTCTTGCTGGCGCTTTGTGCCGCTCCGGGCAGATTCCTTATCTGCCTTGGGCCTTCTTTTCGGGATCACCCTGAGCTGTTCCGCTTTCCCCGGCGCTCCTCCGGGGATGCGGGCAACAGCCGCCACATCGGTTTCTCTGGGCTTAAACTTTCCGAGCAACAGGTCATTCTTGATGCCCGGAAGCACTTCTTCAGCGGCGTCCCACACCTTTTTGCATACTGATCCGCTCGTTTAACATAGCTCTCACTTGTTCTGTCTCTGAACTGGCAGATTGCTTTTCCGATCTCCTCCATGTGTTTTTTTTCTCTGCATCGTAACGCTGCCCGATCAGATATTTCTTCTGCTGGGGCGTAAGATTTCGCCGTCCGAGCTGGTTCTTGCAAATCCAGGAAAGAGCTTCGTATTTACTATTGAAGTTCTTTTCATGGGTGCGGAACCCGATGCCGGATGTGTCTGCGCGATGCGGTAGCGGTTGTGACCGTCCACAATCGTATCGTTCCAGACGATGAGGGGCATGAGCACCAGCCCTTCCTCAAGGATGTTTTCTTCCAGCTGGGAAAGCTCGTCCTCGGTCAGCGGCGGGCATTTCGCCTCGAACTCCGGGTCGATGGTCAGTACGGGATTCATTACGGAGCCTCCATTTGGGACGTACAGCCCCAATGCGCTTTCGATGGCTTCCCCGATCTCATCCATTGCCGGGTGCCCAGGTCTTCTTCACGCGCCTTTGTCGATGGTTTGCTATTTGTCGGGTATGCGACGCCCCTGGAGAGCGCGGTGTGCTGCACCGCTCCATAGGAATCGAACCTCCCGCCTTCATTGTGGCCGGGCCGCGAGTTACGGGCGTATCATTGTCCCCAACACCTGTCGTCGCCTCCCACCGGGAGCAGCCCGGCTTTTATCGTAAGCTTTTGTATCGCCTCGCCCGGCTCATTTCTGGGGTCGTGGCGCACTCACGAAAGCGGCTCAGGGGTTCAGCCCATAGCGTTGGGAATGTGCCTGATGCCTGGATATTCAGTTTTCAAGGTTCGCTGAGCCGCAAGGCTCTGAGAAAACTGAATCTCCGTATCCCGTTTGCGGTGAGATTTGTCCTCTCACCTTTCAATGGACATTTTTTGCCCTTTGTCAGGTATCACGCAAAATATATTTTTGCTTTTTGCGGATCATGGTGCGATTGCGTCATGCACGCTCTGCCTGGTCATGCCGTGCTCCGCAGCATACGCAGTCTGGCTTTTCCCCTCGATGAGGCATTCCTGAAAGATCGAACGCTGGCTGTCCGTCAGCGTTTTGCAGAATGCGTCTGTGAGTTCTGCCGTGAGCACCTCGAGTCGATGCGCTGCCGCGTATCCAGCAGCCATGCGGACTCGTCCATGCTTCCGCCGTCGCGGATGGCGTCAAGGCTCAGAACCGGCCCGATGGTCTGCTGTTTTGCGTACTCCCGGCGCATCTGCTTTTCCTGACTGAGCAGCAGCCGCATCACCTCAAGGCTGACCTCCGCTTCCTCTCCGGTGGCTTTGATTCTGGCGAAATATCTCTTTCTTCCGTTTTCCTCGATTGCCCAAAGGTCGTAATCGAACTCCTTTAATGTTTTTCATGCCGTGATCTCCTTTGAATTTTTTGAATTTGGGTGAAATCAAAAATTCGGAGCTCACGGGTGGCGGCAGATGTATTGTTCAAAGCGGCGTTTCATGGAAAAAGTCCTTTCCCGAGCCAAGCCGGGAAAGGACTTTCAACGCCGTACAAAGAAATCGGGCAGCAAAAAAGCGCCGTCAAAGCAGACCGAACCCATTTACCGGTTCAGTCTGACTTTGTACGGCGCTTGGCAGTCTCCTCAGAACGAATCTGATTCTCTCCGCTTGCTCGATTAAAAGTCGGTTTTTGTATTCAGTTTATCTTTTCTGCCTCGGTTTTCCGGAAAACAGGCGGCAGACGGCCTGTTTCGCTTTCATCCTGCGGAAGCAGCCCAGATTGATGGGATACTCCGACTTGCATTTTCGGCAGTAGACCATTTTGTGTCCCGCTGCGTCGGAGAACACCTTCTCTACCAGAAAGCTGCAAAAGGGGCAGTGGATCTCCCGGAGGGTCAGCGCGGCGGATTGCCTGCGGGAATCGGACAGCCTGCGTGACACATCCGGCGAGAGCTTACGGGGAGCGCTTGCTTTTCTCATCCTGCGCCACCGTCCAGTCCCAGCCCCATTTCCTCCGCGATGTACTCCGCCAGCGGGCGGTAACACAGACAGCCCAGCTCCCGCAGCCGAATGAGAAAGGCGGAGAAGGACACGCCCATTGTATTTGCCATTTGCCTAATAAGGCGCTTGTCCGTCAATTTCAGAATGCTGTCTCCGAATACGGGAATGCAAGAAGAACATCCATGCGAGATCATTACATTTCGAACCATGAAGCGGGGCATCAGGAGGGCTGCGCCCATGCGATCGACCTGCGTCTCCCGAAAGCTGAACAGGTTTTTGAAAGTCCTCCTGCGTATAGGCGCGTTCTCCGTCAAACTCGCGGTGAAAGGCGGCGCTGGGAACCGCCCTGTCCATGATGTAGTGGGCGCACTCGTGGCTGATGGTGAAGCGCCGTCTGCCGCTTTCGTGCTCCCGCCGCAGACAGCGCTCGATCACGATGGTTCCTCTGGGATACACGCGCCGGACGACGATTCCGCCCTCATAGACGCGCAGAGGGTCACGCCGTCCGCAATGAAGCCGATCTTGTCGCTGTCCTCCTCGGCAAAGCTGCGGTACAGCAGGGGCAGCTTCAGAAAGTCCGTGACGAACCCCTCGATGTCCACGCAGCAGGTGCGCTCCGCTTCCTTCCCAAGATATTGGCGGATCAAGCCCTCGCCCAATTCATCGAGTTCCTCATAGGAAAAAAATCCTCATGTCTCACAAACACCTCCTATGGGGAACGGTCAACATACCAGCGCTGACCCTCCCGATATAAATACTTTACCGCACGACCGATTTTGACGGTGTAGCGGACGCCTTCAAACTCATCGTGAGAAGCAGTGCAGGTATGAAGCACCTTTGTCACCTCCCACTGTCTGCCGTCATGCCAGCGGATGAGAAGCGGGCGGATCACGCCGTCCGTATCCACCTCCGCGTTGACGGACACATATTTTTTTCTGCATGGGCAATACCTCCGTCAAAGGGCTTTGATCACATGGGTGGCTACGCCCTGTACCCGAAGCCCGGATACATAGATATCCTCCATGTCTTTATTCTCCGGGTGGAGGTAATAGCTCTGCCGGTCATCGTCATATAAGAGCCGCTTCAGCGTGTTCTTGTCCTCGTCGGTGAGGGCAACGACGATCTCCCCAATCTGGGCGGTGTGCTGCTGGCGGATGATAACCAAATCCCCATCGTTAATCTGCGCCCCCTGTCATGGAACTGCCGGAGGCGCGGAGGGCATAGAAGTCCCCCTTGCCGAAGAAGGACACGGACAGGGGCAGGTATTCCTCCACCTGGGCTTCCTTTTCCTCCGGCGAGCCGCAGGGGATGGAACCGACAATGGCGGCGGGGCTCACCGCCGGATTCATCCGCCGGATCTTCGGCGTGGAGAGTGCGCCGTTTTCGTAGAAAACCATATCCTTCTCCGCCATTGCCACAAGGTATCTGTGTGCGGAGGAAACCGCGATCCTCATGGCTCCGGCAATCTCCCGGACAGTGGGGGTAGAGGAATACCGCTCAAAGTAGCTTTCGATGTACTCCCGGATGCGGAGCATTAGCTCCCTCGCTCTTGCTTCTCATATTGTACTTATCTCCTATCTGGAACAATAGTTCCTGATAGCTCTATTATACACATAACTCGGAGAAAATCAAGGGGAAAAAGAAGGTGTGCAATCAGATGCACACCTTCGGGGAAAAAATCTTCATTTTTAACCTGACCGATGGATATGCTGGGCGTTTCATCGGCTGATTGCCGTTCGCTGAAGCTCTCCAGCATCCTTTGAAAGCCGTCTACCGCTTCCTGCGGCGCTGTGATCTTCATCTTCCCGCCGGAGGCGAATACCCAGCCGTAGAAATTGCTGCTGAGATCAACGGTCGCCTCCACAGTGAAGTGGTTCTTGTCCACAATCTGCGTGGGTGCATCCTCCCGAAGCGGTCGATGATGCTGTTCATGAGGGCGTTTTCGCACAGCAGCGTAACATGGCGCGTTTTGCCGGTAAGCATGGAAAATTCCTGTGTAAAATACGCCGACACATCGAAATCCTCGGACTTTTGAAGGGCAGCTTCCTGCGTGATCTGCAACCCGTCGATGCGGTCAACGCGGAACTTTGCGACCTGCTGCCGGTAATCGTGGAAACCGACGAGATAGTATGTATCGTTATTCCAAAGCAGGGCATACGGGGAAACAAAGTATATCCGTCCGTAGTGCCGGTGGACGCGCTCCTTGGCGGGAGAGTAATCGAAGTAGCGGAAGGCGATTTTCCTTCGCTCTGCAATAGCGGTCTGGATGCGGTCTACGCTGATGTAGACGCTCTCGTTGACGGCTTTTACGCGGCTGTCGATGTACAGATGCCGTTTCAGCAGCACGGCGTCTCCGGGAGCGACAAAGGCCGTCAGGCGTTTGACCAGCTCCTTGCTTTTTTCCCGGCGTGATGAACCGCGCAGATTGCACCGCGTCGATGAGGAGCTTGACCTCCGGGGCTTCAAAGTGCCGGGTTGCCACATGGTAGAGGTTCTGCACTCTGCGTTCTTTGACTATATCTACGCCGAACTCCACAAGCTGTTCAATGTCGCTGCGGAGTGTTCTCGGGTCGGCGGTGATGCCGTGTTCCTTCAAATGGGCGGAGATATCCGCAATGGAGACCGGGTGTACTTCATCCGTGGTCTCCCAGAAGTATTTGAACAGGATGAGCGTGCGGTTTGTGAGAGGCATGTTGTCCTCCAATGCATTAATTATAGGATTCCGTCTTTAGGTAGTTTACGATATCGATCCTTTTATTGTAGGTTTCAATTATGATGATTGAAGCCTCACTGCATTTGAGGTCATTCACAAAGGAAGACAGAAACCCGCAATTATATTCTGCTCACAGTTCCCCTATGAATGGTAGTTGGAGAGAATACTATCTCATATCATTCTTTTCAGATTATTCTTTAGCAAGTCTTTCTACGTATAATTTGCCGCCCGCTCTATATATTTTATAATAAGTGGGGTTTGTATTCCACATGTTATCAAAAACATTGCATTGTAGTTTGAAAACCATTTCCGTTTCGAAACCGCAGGTCATATATAAATAGATATTTTCATCAAATTTGTTTATTTCTTGCAAATAAAGATTTCCTTTTTCACAACCAGATAAAAAATAATCGACAATCTCCTTCATTGTGTTGTGAAAAAAGATTGACTTCATTTTTCCTATAGAATGAATCTAAAATTGAACGAGATTGCAATTCATTAGCATAATGAGATATTATTTTTTTCGCACGATAGATAAATTTCTTGTAGCCCATAGTTTATTATCAAAAAATTGATTGTCCTAGAGAAGACAAAGTAAAGCCCTGAAAAACATGACACAAGGAAATCCATTCGGTTATACTTTCTTCGCACTTCTGTAGCAAAATCGTAGAAACACAAAAAAGCTATCCGGATCCTTTTTGAAGTAAATCGACCACTTCGCTTGTTAAAACTTGATAATTAAATGCAATCGATAAATCACACTTTTCGAGGTCTAAAGCCAGACTTCCCTTAACTTTTTCGCCTTCAACCGTATTAGTTAAAGGAAAATACTTATGTAGCTGTATTGTGTTAACTTTCATGATGAAACATTGTTCAATTAAGTTAATCGTCTCTAAAAAATCTTTTTCGGTTTCATCATAGAAGCCATAGATGAACGAAGTTGTTAACACAATACCCTCATCAATAATTTTTTTGATCTTATCTGACAACCCTGAGACATTCAAATTTTTCTCAAAACATATTGCATTGATTGAGAGCCCGTTTCAATACCCACATATATACCATAACAATTTGCTTTTTTCATTAGTTTAATCAAGTCTAAATCAATGGTGTCAATTCTTGACGAGCATTTCCATTTCCAGTTGCACCCTTTCCTTATAATTAAATCACAAAAAATCAATAATATACTTTCGATTTGTAGTAAACATGTCGTGATCGAGCGAATAGTATTCATAACTATACGTTCTTTGAAATTCACTTATTTCTTCAACTAAAACTCTCTGCTCCTTTAATCTGCACTTTCTCTCCCAAAAAATGCTTGTGGAGCAAAAGGTACAATTAAAAGGACATCCTCTTCCAGCTTCAATTTGTAAATCTATCGAGTACTCATTTTCTGTTGAATGTGAATGGAAATAGCTAAACTCACGACCATAATCATGCCGCATATAGTCAGCGGAGTAGTCTTTTGTGAAATCAAAGCCTATCGGATTCTCATTGACTATTATCTTGCCTAGCTTGTTTCTATAAGCAATGCCAGGTATTTTTGAAATGTCTTCAGAAGCAAGTAATGCTTTTATTAAGGAATTAAAGTAGGGTTCTCCTTCGCCGATTCCAACAACATCGAGGAAGTCATATTTTTCTAGACTGTCATATGGAGCAGCAGATACTTGAGGGCCTCCAAAAATTATGATTACATCTTTCATTGTTTTTTTAGGCGTTTCGCTACCAGTATAGAAAAAGGATATGTTAAGCAAACGGTATAAAACTGGACAATCCTAGAGTGAACCTCTCTATGTAATTTGCATACATATCCCATATCTCATCACAACTATCGGGTAGTCTTTAGCTTATCCTCTCGAATAAGTCTATCAAAATTAATAATTATTGATTCGATATCCTTATCTAATCTGTTTTGAAGAATTATTGAACCAAGGTCAGTTGTATGTAATTCCTGAAAGTACATTGAATTTACAAAAACAATATCCATATTATCCTCCTAAAACAAGATTTTGAATAAATTTTTCAGAACCAAGACACCCCTTAACTAAACAAAGCTCCTCGGCGTAGCATGCACCTATCTTGCTACCGTTTATACGATCCGTCGATTCAATTAATGAAAGTAATCCCCGATTGATTTCGGTCTTAGAATTCTCTTCTGTCCTATAAATTTGGCTTTTGTATGTTTTGATTAGTTTCATTTTTTCTTCGTACACTTCGGATACATCCATGTATATTTTAGTTCCACAATCTGCTACTGGAGAGGTCTTTCCCGGAAAACGGTAGCTCAAAATATATTTACAGTTATGAGGAGCACCATAACTATCTGCACAGAAATTGCTCGCCGCCATCTCGACGCCTTTTTTCACAAGCAAGGAGGTTTGAATGTGGTCTGGGTGAATATCATTTTCAGAAGGAAGAACAATAATACTGGGCTTTAGCCTTCGTACTACTCTTATTATTGAAGCCATTTGCTCCTCATTATAACTGCTTATACCCATATCAGCAAAACCTAAGTGCGTATAACGAATGTTTGGGTATAGGGCAGCAACCTTATCAGTTTCACATCGCCTAATTTCCTTTGTTCCATTTGCTGCAGCGCCCCATCAGTCATAACTACTATCTTCGTAGCATACCGATTGCAATGCAAAAGAACAGTTCCTCCCAAGACAAATTCAACATCATCCGGGTGGGGGAGAAAAATACTATTCCTGACATTTTGCCCTCCATAAAAGCTCTTATTCTAACGCTCTTTCAATCTTCTCACATAATTCTCATCGCTTTTTTTCGCAAGCACATTCGTTTTGTTGCTATGACCATTTGCCGCTCTCTTTCGAGCTTAAGAAACGCTTCATATTCAGACCGGGTAATTGTTCCATCTTCAAGAGCTTTTTTTTATTCTACAGCCAGGCTCTTGTATGTGTGAACAATTTGAAAAGCGGCATTCTTTAGCCAACTCATAGATGTGTTGAAATAATTCTGGCGTTTTTTTCAACATTCCACAAAGCTAGTTCTTTAATGCCGGGTGTGTCTATTGCCCACGCACCCAGTTTAGAACAATAGTGCAGTGTTCTGGATGTCGTTGTATGACGGCCCTTATTTGATTTTATGCTATAGGTTGATGTTATCTGCTTTTCATACCCAAGAAGTGAGTTAATTATTGTAGACTTCCCAACTCCAGAGGGACCAACTAAAGCCATTGTTTCACCACTTCTTAGAAAAAGGACCTAAAACCGATGATAAATCATCCCTTATAGCACAAACATCTTGAATTACAACGCCCGGCAGATCCCTTTTTATTAGCGCAACTTCATTGGTTGGATCTTCACACAAATCCGATTGTGTTAATAAAAGCATTTGACGAAAATTACCTGAAAAACCAAAAAGCAATCTATTAACAACACTTAATCGGATGCCTTCGCGAATTGAAAGGCAGACACAAACAAGGTCGATGTTTGCTGCAATAATCTGCTCTCTCATTTGATTCCCAGAAACTTTTCTCGATAAAGTACTTTTCCGCGGCAGGATTTCATAGATTAATGCACCGCCATTTTTTCAAATATGCACCAATCCCCAATAGCTGGAGCCGTATCCCTCATTGCTTTTTTTGAGCAAGAAGCATAGACGGTCCCGTCAATACTTTCAGAGAACATCGGTCCCGTTGGACACAAGTTATTCTTCCAACATTATATGGGAGCTTGCTGGAGTCGCTATAAAACTTGTATGCAGTTTCAATATCCATTTTTTTGCTTTTCCCTCTTTAATTTTTTGTAGGTTTTTTTCATTATTACATATGTTGCGAGCAAACCTAAGGATGAGCATGCAAATGAAAGAAAAATCGGAAACCGATCCGCAAAATAGCCATATAACAATTGTCCTAAAGGCGTTGAAACAATTGCACAAAGTTGGATAATAGAGGCAATCCTCCCAAGGACTTGTTCTGGAATGCTTGTTTTGACTGTAATCGTTGTGGCTATACTCATGAGCGTAATAATAATTACGGCCAACACCATTGCTCCAGCAATAATGCTTAGCAATGTTGCTGGCTGTATGCTTGAAAAGCTTTTGTGTTACAAATGACAATATAAGCATTAAAAATGCATAAATAATCGTTCCCCTCAAATTGGCTTTGTGCTCTGCTTTGTCCCTTATCAACCACATTGCAATGAATGGAGCTACTACACTCGCAATTCCAAGCGCTAAATTATATGCTGTATATATCTCAATGCTTGATTTCGTGGTAATGCGAATAAAGTGAGGAACTGTAACAGAAAAAAGCGGGCTAACAAAAAGTTAAAAAGAGGCGCAAACAATATAACCCCAAGCACGTAATTGTATTCCTGCAAGGATACAATGGCTTCTTTTGTAAGATGTCATCGCTTCATGGAACAGAGATTGTTTGTTCATTACACCGGGATTTTCCGTCATGTTTTTTAGCTCTATCCCGCAGCATTAATGTCAACAAAAATGCTACAAGTTCAGAAACTAAAGTCGCCAGTAATACCGCTTGTATTCCGAATAATCCATAAGCAAATCCTGCAATAACTGGAGACAATATCTCAACAATCCCATCATCCAAAGAAGATAGCTTGCTTGCAGCAGCAATCTGATTCTCATCCACAATACAGATAACGGCTTTCATCTCTGATGCAGAAATAAGCGTTTCACAGAGTTCAAGGCAAATAACTAACACATAGATAAGAGAAATATTGAGTGGAGTAATGAGGGTATGTATTAAAAAGAAGCTTAACATCAAAGCCGTAAGTCCAAGTGCACCTAACTTTAAAATGCGAAGGCAGTCCTTATAATCAGCCAAATAACCAGCTATTGGTGTTCCAATGATTCTTGGGAAAATAATCGCCGAAAGAACGGTAGAAAAAATCAGTGCCGATCCAGTTAAATCTAACACAAAAATCGCTAGTGCAAATTGCAGCATGTTGGAGGCTAGTCGCATAAGAGTCGTTGAGCCCCAGTATCCCAAGAATGACTTGTTTTTTAATATACTCTTGTACATGCTTCCTCCAGACTAATTGTTCAAGCTTTTTATATCTCTTTTTCTGACCAAGAATCGAATCGATATATTCAGAAAAGGAGTTATTTAAATACCGTCGCTCATAGGCTATCGCATTTTCCAATGCTTTTTGACAATGTATAGCGAAGATTGTTGGATCAAATAATTTTTCAAGTGCATTTCTCCAACTCGCATAGTTTGAATAATCAAAGATCAAAAAATCATTGATTTTTACTGCTTCGGGAATTCCTCCATTATTGCTAGCTAAAATCGGGACAGAATTCAAAGATGCTTCAACGCTTCCACGACCAAGTCCCTCTGCTTCCTGCGATGGCAACAACAGCAATTTGCAGTTGCAATAAATCTTAGAAAAAATCACTTTCTATTTTCTCAATTGTAACGTTATGTCTGGCTTCGATCTCTTTTTGAGTGCATGGCAGAGCATTCCCCCATGTCTCCTTTATAACGAATTTCTCATGTTGGAAATCTTTTTGAAAGTTGTAAAACAATATCTATTCCCTTAGATTTTATTGGATTAAAAACATTATATCCCTGCGGTTTAAGCTCTGCGTCTTAAATCTTTTGCTAGGAACACGAGGATAAATCACTTTAGCTTTGTAATTCAACGTTGGATGTATTGAATCCAGAAGAAATTGTGACATGCAAACAATACCTTTTACTGCTGGACTTCTCAAGCATTCAATATCATTATCAGAGTTGAGACCTGAGGCGTGAACTCCGTGGATCAAATATAATAAAGGTTTATCTGCTATTGTGCAGTATCTTGCTAGCGGGCGTAGAAAGTTCAACTGAGAAATAATCAAATCTGGATTAATCTCGCTAATCTAATTCAAGGCTCTTTCTTCAAAATTGTCTTTTGAATTATAGAACACCTTGCAAAACGGATCATGAATAATTGTCATTCCGTTTTTCTTGACTTCATCATATTTTTGCATACGAAGCAACGCACCCTCATTACTGTTTATGCTATAAACTATATAACCTTTATTAAACAACTCTTCCAAGAACTCATCAATCGTTATCTCGGCGCCGGACTGATGATAGGGCGGAAGGCTATTCATATTACAATAAAGAATCTTCATTCAAGGGTCCTCCATTTTTCATTATACCTCTTGAAGCACAAAATTCTATAAGCCTCCCAACATACTCATAAACTGGTAATATATCAATGCCAGGTAACAAAGATTGGATATGCATGCATAATCCAAAACCTTTTTTCCAGTATTTGAGTGGGAATTAAATATTTGTGCAAAGTACTCTAACGGTATATGCTGCATGATTCTTTCGATTTCGTTCGAATGCATGAGATTCTCTATTCCAAAGAGATCAAATTGAAGCCTTAATCCACTCTCACTAATCGTATAGCCCCTTAGATCACTTTCTAAAAAGCTATTCGGCATATAATTCAGAAAAATCGCATATCTATGCTCGTTTCCGGGGTATAAATCTATACCACTTTCCATAGCGCTATTATAATATGGTGTTCCTTTGAAAGGCGTTGCAAAGTATCTTGAGGAAACAAACAATGCCTTTTGTTTTTTATATTGACGCAACGCCTCATTTGTTCGAAAGAGGGATTGCAGTGTTTCGCCAACATAAAAAAGACATGACTAAGAATTCAACCATCTCAAAATTAACGCCGCAAAGGTATTCATACGCTTTTCTGAAAGTGCTCTTTATATTCTTTTTATTCATCGCTAGGTAGAGACCGTCATCGTCAGTTTCAAACCCAAGCTCAAATCCCTTACATCCAGCACTCTTCATTTTGGGAAGCAGATCCTTGTGTTTCAGTATTATCTCTGGACGTGATAGACAAATCCAATTAATTTTTAATCCCGTTGAAATTATCAGTTCTGTAAATTGGTCAACCCATTCAGGATTGATCATTAAGTTATCATCGTAAAAGTGATAGTCTGAGATCCCCCACTTAATTTGATTATTTTTAATTTCATTAAACACATCTATGGGGTTTCTATATCTGACCTTCGTTGTCCATGTAAGATGTGTAGAACAAAAGTCGCACTTAAATGGGCAACCTCTTGATGCCATAACCGGCAACGCCTGTCTGCTTTTTGTTTATATGGATATTCTCGTTGTATTTTTGTTAAATCAAAAATAGACCAGTCTGGCGCGGGGATATCGCTTCCGTGAACACATACTTTGGGTTCAAAAACCGCTCCGTTCCACATTGTTCTTTGTGCATATATTTACACAATCATCCAAAGATTCTTCATAGTGGCCAAATTCATGCTGTATAATTTTCTCTATTGCCTCTTCTCCTTCTCCAACAATGGCATAGTCTGCGCCACAGCGTACAAACTCTTGCGGAGAGACAGACACATGGTTTCCTCCACATATTATCAGTGGATTATAAATATCTTTTACCCTTTCTATTATTTTCTTTCGCTTGTTTTTACCTGCATTGTCTTGATTGTAATCGCAAGAATGTCAGGGCGAGAATAGTTTATGGCTTTGACGATCTGCTCTTCATCTAAAGCGTCTGCCAAAGCATCAACTAAAGAGAACTCTATCCAATCAAATTTGCCATGTAAATAATTGTATAACGTTGCAATTCCCAAATGAGGTGGAACGTATCTCCCCATACCTTTAAAGGGCGGCCTAATAAACATCATTTTCGTCATATCGAAAGCTGGCCTCCTATCTGGTCTAATATTGCATCTAATTTCTTTTTTAAACCCTGTTTCCTCTAGCAGATATAAATCACAAATGCCAAAGGTTTCACATAGTACTAGTAAGTATTCAAAAGATAACATACTGGATCTTTACGAGGAATAGTAATTCTTCGTTCTCTTCTGTTGTTCTATTTGTGCTACTTAACACGTAAACTGCCTGCGAGATTCTATCTTCATATAAGTCCCTAAAATCACAAACAGCATCATATAGGTTTTGTACTTTGTTATCTACGAATATTGGCTTCGTCCTCTCGTGAATAGAACCTATATAGTAGTCATGATAATCATCATAGTAGTGTGAACCATAAAAAGGAACCAGTGTTTGATAAATATTCCCTACAGTCGCATAATCTAGTAAATCATTATTTTTCAAAAAAATCAAAGGACGCACGTATATCATCAAGCGACTCTAGGGCTTCAAACATTATCATATAAACAAGGGTTTGGCTCTGCGTTTGTTTTAAGAAATCTATTGCATTTTGGTTGATGTCGGGAGTCGTTTCTTTCCTATATCTTTTTAAGCACTTGCGCGCTATTGGATTCAATTCCAAGCGTAATACTACAATCGCCAGCTGAGAGTAGTTTTCGAGCTGACCTTTATTATTCGCGACTTGATCGCTTCTTGTTTGAAACGAGAATTTTACTCCAGGATACTCTTTTCGGATTGTTGCAAGGAGACTTTCTTCACGGGAGGGATTTACATAAAAGTTGCAGTCAACAAAATTAATATATTTATAACCTTTTCCGCGAAACTCCCGATTCAACTCTTTTTAAAACATTAAGCTCACTTCGCGCAAGCCAATAATTGTTTTTACAATTTACACAATATGTGCAATGATATGGGCATCCTCTACTGGTCGAAATATGGAAAACTCTCTTTGTGGCATCAAATTCATAATTAGACGCGTCAACTATAATGTCTCCGCGATCTGGCACTGGAAACTCGTTAATATCTATTCCTTCATAGTTGACTGGGTTGTCTATGAATTCATCACCTTTCCTATAGCATAATCCAGAAACCGAATAAACATTTTCTGTATCTATATTGCTAATAAAATCATAAAAACTCTTTTCGCCAAAACCTTTTAGGCAAAAGTCTATTACCGGAAAATCTCGCAGAATTTTCGATCCGCATAGTGTGGCATGATGACCACCCACAACAATAATGTTTCGATCCCTTTTTCAGTAGTTCAATCAGTACGACTGTATCAGAAAAAAACAACGAGTAGCTCGAAACACCGATTACATCATAATCGGATAGGCAGTACTTTTCCTCCAAAGCTTGATCGCTAAGTAATGAGCAAGAAAAATCATAAAGATCGCAAACAACCCCTTTACTTTCGCAATATGCTTTTATATATCCCAACCCCAAAGGGATAAGCATCCTTTATTCTATGTATCACCCCTCTAAATGGAGGATTTATTAATGCTATCTTTTTCATAATCCTTCCCCTTATAGACGCGAGTAACTCATCTTCTTCAACCAAAGAGTAAAGCCGAGTGGAACCGTCAGAGTTATATCCTCCAATCAAAAAAATTAGAGCAATAATCCAACGGTTCCACTCTAATCCGTTAACTGACACCGCATCGGTTTTGAGACGCTTCTTTCAAGAATCAAAGCTGTTCCCAAGGTGAAAGCAAAATAAAAGTAGGGCTTGAAGCCACAGGACATTACAGCTACAATCTGCTGGGGTTTCTTTTTAGACAGCGGCCTGGCAACCTATGTCATTAACCCTCTGCACACGAACCTCTACCGGAAAAGTCTCAGCCTGCAGAGAACCAAAACAGATCGGATAGACGCGCGTACCATTGCAATGATGCTCATGTCTGATGTGGACCTCAAGTCCTACTC
>VOFC01001313.1_pt1 | contig 20698 bp, 34 predicted proteins | sample 5384161 | NCBI WGS metagenome assembly VOFC01 (sample SAMN12384722, study PRJNA508395) | human gut metagenome | isolation source: healthy gut B | host: Homo sapiens
TTGAATTAAAAACTCTTTATTTCCTAACATTTATATCATCTTTTCTATACCAATTTTCCTCGATATCAAAAGCAATTGCATAATTATTTTCTTTGAAGTTATTATATATTTCATCAAGGTTTTCAACTTCTAACTGAAAGTTAATTCCATTGCCAAAAGGGTATTTCAATTCTTCGACATCCCACTTATCATTATCAGACAATTCTTGCAACATAAATTGAATATTACCTAAAGATATGAATGAAAACTTATCTTCTGGTCTATCATAATTTACTTTAAACCCGGCAGTTTTATAAAATTTTAAGCTATCTTCCAAATTAGTTACAGATAACTCTGTAATATTTTTATTCCAATTTATATAATCTTTAGGCCTTAGAATTATACTTTCAAAATATTGCTCTTGAAAGTCAGTCAATACTTTAATTTCTTCATTAGTAAAAGTCTTATTCTCTGGAACAACAACTAATTTATCGTCATTGTCATTTGTCCTATGAATTATTGCAATGCACCTTCCAGTAAAAGTTTCTAGCGGTTCATAGATTCCTAAAACATAAGAATCTAATTCTTCACCATCATCACTTACAGTATTAGGTACATATCCATAATTTACTGGATAAATAAATCCGTGTTTTGGATGCTTGCTACTCATAGGTCTGTCAATTTTTATTGTTACGATTTTATTTAAATATTTTAGGATAGTTCATTAAGATTTGAAAGGAGAACTTTACATTGTTCATCATCATAATATCTTCTTTTTTGGCTTTTTACTTTTAGGCGGTTGAACTCTTTCACAAGGATTGGAAAATAATAACTGCCAATATACAGCTCTATGAAGCATTGCACGAATTAGTCTATGATGTTCTAATATAGTTTTCTGAGATAAAGGCTTTAATGTTCTATAACCATTATTACATTTAACACGTCTTATTTGTGTATCTTTATCTAACATGTCGTAAAATTTCATTATATCAGTAGGCTTGATTTTATCTAGTTTAAAATGTCCAAGATAAGGTAATATTCTTGATTCTAACATTCCTAAATATCTTCTGTAGGTTGAAGGTGCTAATTCTTTAGAACCGTAATCTCTTTTCCATATTTCAGTAAATTCTTTAAATGTTATAGACTTACCCTCAATAACTGTTCCTTGTTCTACTTCAGCAACAAACTTTGCAAGTTCAATTTTAGCTTGTGCTTTAGTTCCGTGAACTGTTTTAGTATGACGTATAGGCTTTCCATCTAAATTAAAGCCATGACAAACTATTAACCTGTAACTATTTTTGCCTCTTTTTTTCAATACTCCCGGCCATTACTCTGTTTCACCTCCTTTCGAGTTAATTAATGGATAGAGAGAATATAATTGTTAACTAACAATATATTATCATAGTAGTTAACGAAATACAAGAGTTAGCTATTAAATATATTGGCTTTGGAATTATATGTAAATAAAACGTAGAAAAATGTCGAGAAGAAAAGATGTTGAATTTGTTGGTAATACTGGAATATTAGCAGAAAATATGATATAATACGACAAATTAATAGGAGGATACACACTGATCATGAAAAAAGAGAAATATATTCAGAGCAGCCTGAATTGGAACAATGGCAGTTATTAGAAATATATTCATATCCTAATAATATATGCAAATACTTTAAAAATAATAATATGGACGAACCCACAGAGGAAAAGATTGAATATAACAAATTCAATTTTACAAGCAAAAGAATATTTTTCTTTAGCTCAAAATGCAACATTATATACACAACCTGTATTACTTTATTATGGATACATAAATTTATTAAGTGCAACTTATGTTTTAAAGAATGGAAAAATTCCTAATGTTGAAAATCATGGAATGGTTATTATAAAAAATGGAGATAGTATTGGAGAAATAAAAATTCATTTAAATAATGAAAAAAGTGGAGCACTTGCAATTTTTGCTAAGTTATTAGATACCAATTTGGATATAAAGAAATTAAAGGATTTGAAAATTAATGAGTTGTTTTCTGTAATACCGGAGACTTTAGATTATTATATAATGAGTTATACTAAAAATCCTATACATATAATTCCAGTAGATGAGGTAATACATCAAAAAAATATAAAGAAGATAGAATAAAAAATTATTATGTAAAATTGTTAGAAGATTCAATAGAATCTTTGAGAAATTCAAATATATAAAAAATAATTATTTACCTATACAATATTCAGAAAATGCTGAGTATATCTTTTTAAAAAGAAAAATAACATATTCAGAGGAATATGTATATGGTGTAAATCATAAAAAATATATTAATATACCTTTTAAAAAAAAAAATGGTGAATTAAAAATTGATAGCAAGATAAGTATGTTAATTATCTTATATGCATTAAGTGTATTATGTAGATATAATCCTTCAATATGGAATAAATTTATTAAATTGGATAATTCAGGTGAAAAACTTTTAATACAATCATTTATAAATTGGTGTATAAGGTTAATACCTAATTATATGTTAAATATTATTGAAAATGAAGATATTGTTTTTTCAACCAGAGAGCAAGGTACTATTAATAAAAAGGATAGTGATAATGAACTAAATGATGTTATAAAAAAAAGAAGTAGAAAAATATTTAAAAGAAAGAGGAAAATATTAATGAAAAATTTTAAAGGTGAAGTATACGAATTTACAAAAAAAATAAGTAATAGTACGTTAAAAAAGAATATGATAATATAATATCTACTTTTTCGGTTGATAGTGGGACAAAAAGTATATACAATCAAATGACAATTGCCAAAGGACATCAATTTTTATCTTTTTTTATTACTGAAAAGTATAAAGAGGAAGCATATGAAAAATTAAAGATGATAATACCTTTACTAGATGAAAATGAAAAAAAGATGTTTTGGAAGATGTCATAGTTATTTAAAATATTTAAATAAAGAATTATGCCAAAACTTAATATTGAAACATGAAGGTTTAAAACCAGTATTAGATCCATATTCAAATATTCTAATAATTCCAGATGAAGAAAATATTGAAGATATAAAAAAAGAGATAGATATAAGTTTATTAATTGATAGTTTTAAAGATACAGTGGCATATAAAAAAAATATTATTAACTATAATGAAGTAGATATTAGTAAAATTCCAGCTAAGCAATTTTCGGAATTTTTTGCGTTAATTAATAAAGAAATAAAGGAATTAGAAATAGAAAACAGTGTATCAAGGGATACTGAAAATATAATAATGCAAATTAATAATCCAAATAATAAAGGACTAATCAAATTTATGTTTTCAGTAGTTAGTATAAGATACATGATGATGTATATGAATCAATTAATTTACCAAAAATTTGAAGATAATAAATTGCTTATGATAGATGAAAATAATTTAATTACTTATTCTAATCATAGTAATTTATTAGGGGAAGGTATCATTGCGTTAACTCAACCATCTCCATTAGAATATTTAATAGAACCAGGAGATTTAATTTTGTTTTCTGGATTGCGAGAAAAAAATCAATTGTGCGAGATTGAAGGGACAACGTTGAACTTTCAAAGGGAAGAAGGAAGTACAAAGAGATACAAATTAAGAAATATAAATAATGAACTTAACCCATTATATAATGTTATAAGATAGACAATAATATATAGAAGTTAAAAAATTAACTTCTATATATTATTGTTCAACCACTCATCAAATTCATCATAAGTTTTCTTATCAGCTTTTATATCATTAATAAATTTTTTAGCTTCTTTTTTTCCATTTTTCATAGTTAGCTTTATAATATTCAATATCTGGATTTCTTCTTACTGCCATAGCTTTTTTAGCATATATTTGTCTGTATTTACCATATACAGGTTCTTCGTTTTCTTTTTCTTTTTTGAGATGTTTTTATTCCATATTCTTTACAAGTCATATTATCTATATAAATATTATTACAATAAATAGCAGATGTTTTATCTGTTAGAAAATAGTTACCACAAATTTTACATTTATTAATATATTCATATTTATTTAAAACGATATGGTATAAAATTATATAAAAATATGTATAAATATTAGACGTAGTAAAAGTTTCTGTACCACCATAAATTTTATCATTATTATTATCATACTCTAGTAAATAATTTACCAAATAACTTTCATCTAATAATGGATTGGGTGTATTTTTACTTATATTTGATAATGCTTTTTTTTCATATAATTTTCATCTTTTATATCAAAACGAAGTTGATAATCAAAAGAATAATTATTTCTAAGTTCAGAAAGTTCATTATTTGTATTTTGCAATATATAAAATCTTTGAAACATAGATAAAGGTAGTAGTTTTTTATCAGTAGGATTAAAGTTATAATCAATTGCATCTTTAAACATTTTTTGCATACGTATTAAACTATTTTGTTTTTCTAAATTTTTAAAAATTTTTTTTGAGTATTTTTCTAGTAAATCAATATTAGTAAATGGCTTAGTGTTTTTTTGTTTATGGTATTTATAATCCATATTTAGGTCAGATAATATTTTTTCTCTATCCCTTTTTGGAATATCATCTATATAGTTAAAAAGAAATGCACAAAAAAAACTTAAAAAAAATCATTAAAATTTGATAAGTTTAAATTTAAAAATTCTATTAAATAATAGCCTAGATGGCAATTTGTATAGTTATAATTAAGATAAAGACTTGATTTATTTTCTTTTTATATTTTTACAAGATAATATAGACTTATTATTTAAATTCATAGTTAGAAATCTATTTTTTTCAGTAACATGTGAATTAAACAAACATAATTGTACAGATGAATAAGGTGTTATTTCCATACTTTACCTCCTTGTTAACTAAAATACAGCAAAAAAAAAAATTTTTTTGATAGTTATCAATTCTCAAAAACTTTCATTAAAAACCTTGTACTCGTTAACTAAAATTAGTATAATTCAATTGTTAACAAAAGTCAATAGGTACCGTTGAACAAAGAAGGGAGGATTTAGTATTGGACTTAAAAACAGTAGAAAGAACAACATTAACCATGAAAGAAGCAGCAGAATATTTAGGAATTAGTTATTGGCTTGCTAATCAGTTAGTAAGGAGAAAACAAATACCTTGTTCAAAAAATTGGAGGCAAGTTTTTTGTTTAGAGTACAAGCATTAGATGAATATTTAACTAAAAAAGAAAAAAGATTCAATGGCTAATTAAATGAAAGAAAGGTGAAAGGAGGTATGCAGAGGTATCATGGATTAAACTTAGTACAAATATTTTTTCAAACAGGAAAGTTGCATTATTACTGAATGAACGTGACGGGGATACGTACTTCAGAATATGGATACAATTGTTAACTATTGCAGGACAATGCAATTCAAATGGAAAATTAATTATAGGGGAGAATAGTCCATTAAATGTGCAACAATTATCAAAAATTTTAGGAAAATCCACTAAAAAAGTTGGAGAAATATTAAATAAGTTTATAGATTTGATGATGATAATTTTTGAAAATAACTGCTATGAAATAAGAAATTGGGGGAAGTATCAAAGTGCAGATAAATTAGAAGAAATACGAAAAAATAATAGAGAACGACAAAGAAAATTTCGTGAAAAAAGTAGAACTCAAGCTAACGTTACAGAAATGTTAAAGTAACAGTATAGATAAGAATAGAAAAAAAGTAGATAAGATTTATTACTGACTGAAAGGAAAAATATTGTTTAAGTAATAAAAAAAGCTAATAAGCCATCAAACAAAATACTAACTTTAATCAAATTTTATAATAATATTTTAATTCAAAATTAAAAAAAAAAAATAAAGAAAAAATAATAGAAGGAGGAACTTATATGAGTGAGAAAACTAAAAAAGAGCCAATAACATATTCAAGATATGGAGATTATTTAATACCAAATTTAATATTGGATAAAGGAAAAGTTAGACCTAAAATTGGAAGATATGGAAGGCTAAGATTAAAATTTTTAAAGGAAGAAATAAAACCAGTTTATACAAAAATGTTAATGGAAGATACACTAACAGATTATTTATTAGAAGTAAATGCTAGAGCTATAGATATGGAAAATATGTTGATAAATGAGATGAAAAAATATCAAAACATTGATGAAAAATTAAAAGAAAAAGATCAAATGAAGTGGGTTGGAGCTATGAATATGATAGCATATTCTGCAAGAGAAATGGTAATGGGAAAATGTATAAACACTTATAATATTTAATGAAAAAAGTGTCTGGATTTTATTAAAAGTTCAGGCACTTTCTTAAAAAAAATAGTCATACGAAATTATAAAAAGAGAGCACATTTATTGTCCAGTAAGCACTGAATTTGTGCACTCACACAAATTCGAATGTGGGATATCCCAAACCCCAAAAAAAGGAGGAAAGTGATGAGAAAAAGAGAAATAAAATTAAGTGTATATCTTAATTTTGATGAATGGAAGATGTTAACTTTAAAAGCTGAAAAAGTTGGATATAACAAATCAGCTTTAGTAAGAAATTTAATAGAAGGATTTGAACCAAAAGAAAAACCATCAGAAGAATTTTATGAAGACTTAAATTCAATAAGAAAAGTTGGAAATGTATTAAATCAAATTGCAAGAAGAGCACATTATCAGGGATATATCGAAGATGAAAAATTTTTAAGAAAAATGGAAAATGAATTACAAAATCTTATATTGAATATAAAGAGAAAATATTTGTTGCCAGAGAAAAATTAAAATTATAGAGATTTCTGTAGATTTATTGAGAAAAAATAGTATTTGTGATATATTATAATTGGATAATTGGAGGTAAGTATGGAAGTAGTAAAACCATTTGTAAAGTGGGCGGGAGGAAAAGGAAGCTTAATATCACAATTAACTAACTTTTTATCCTTACCAATTAAAAGATGGAATAATAACTAAATATGTTGAGCCTTTCGTTGGGGGAGGGGCTGTTTTAATAAATATATTACAAAAAATATGATGTCAAAGAAGCTTATGCTTTTGATATAAATATAGATCTAATAAATTGTTATAATATAATAAAAACAAATGTTGAAGAACTTATAAAAAGAATTAGAAATAAAGGAAGAAGAATTTTTAGTTCTTACAGATGAAGAAAGACAAAAGTATTTTTATGATGTAAGAAAAGAATATAATTCATATAGAATCGGTGAAAAAGAATTAAGCATTAAAAGAGCAGTAGAATTTATATTCTTAAATAGAACATGTTTTAATGGATTATATAGTTAATAAAAATGGAGAATTTAATGTACCTTGTGGTAAATATAAAAATCCAACAATATGTGATTCTAAAAATTTAAGGAATTTATCATTTTTGATTAGAAAGGTAGAATTCAATATGGAGATTATATAAAAAAGTGAAAACTATGTAGATAGTAATACATTTGTGTATCTTGACCCGCCATATAGACCATTATCAATAACATCAGGATTTACATCGTATACAAAAGAAGATTTTAATGATGAAAATCAAAAAGAATTAGCAAATTATTTTAAAGAATTAGATGAAAAAAACGCTAAACTGATGTTATCTAATTCAAATCCTAAAAATACAAATAAAGAGGATAATTTCTTTGAAGAAATTTATAAAGGATTTAATATAAATGAGATTTCAGCCAAAAGAATGATAAATGCAAATTGCAAAGGAAGAGGAGCAATTTCTGAATTGTTGATAACAAACTATGAGGAGAATTGATAATGTATAATGGTGAATTTTATTTTGAGGATAAAAACTTTAAATTAATAAAAGAAGATACATTTAAAGCTTTGAAAAATTTTCAAGAAAAATCATTCGATATGATATTTGCAGATCCACCATATTTTCTTTCAAACAATGGGATAACATGTAGTAGTGGAAAAATGGTATGTGTAAATAAAGGTGAATGGGACAAGTCATTAGACGTTGAATCAAAGCATTCTTTTAATAGAAAATGGATTAATGAGTGTTATAGAGTTTTAAAAGATGATGGGACTATTTGGATAAGTGGAACATTACACAATATATATTCAATAGGTATGGCATTAGAAGAGGAAGGATTCAAAATAATAAATAATATAACATGGCAAAAAACTAATCCTCCACCTAATCTAGCTTGTAAAACATTTACACATTCTACAGAAACAATATTATGGGCAAGAAAAAGATTTGCCAAAAATAAAATATAAATTTAATTATGAACTAATGAAGAGCTTGAATAATAACAAACAAATGAAAGATGTTTGGACAACTTCTCTAACAAAACCATCTGAAAAGAAACAAGGAAAACATCCAACACAAAAAGCCATTAGAGATACTAGAGAGAATTATATTAGCATCATCAACAGAAAATGATTTAATATTAGACCCTTTTTGTGGAAGTGGCACAACAGGTATAGCAGCAAATAAATTAAATAGAAAATTTATAGGAATAGATAATTTGCAGGAATATTTAGACTTATCAATAAGGAGGTTTGAACAAATACATGAATTTAGAAATAACAAGAAAAATGATTAATGATTTTTATAATTGCTTTGAAACAGGATATGATTTTGAATACTTTTTTTTAAAGAAATTTTTAGAAGATTTAGGATTTACAGATATAAAAGTAACAAAAAGAAGTGGAGATAATGGAATAGATTTACTTGCATACAAAAAAATTCTATAGATGATTTAGATATAGATCCTGAAAAATATATTATTCAAGCAAAGAGATATAAAAACACAGTACCAGTAAAAGAAATACGTGAATTTAAAGGAACAGCATCTTATGAGAAAAGGATCTTTATAACAACCAGTGACTTTTCAAAAAGTGGAATAGAAGAATCTGAGAATGATAGTTCTAGAAAAATAATTTTAATTAATGGCGAATCAATCTTAAAATTCTATATGGGACATCCAGAAAAAAGATTATATTTTTGAATGGAATCCAGTTGTTTCTGTTGAAAAAGTTAAACAAATAATAAATACTAATAATGATTTTATAAAATCAAAAGATAAATTTAAAATGGAAGCTATAATAAGACTTATTAGTAGAAATGATATAAGGGCACGTATTTTACCGATTCCAAATGAAATATTCGAAAAAATAAAAGAATACACAAAATATAAAGTAGAAATTAATAATGAAATAAAGGAATTAAATATAAATGCAAACAAGAAGATACTTTGGAGGAGTTACTGAAATATACAGAAATGTTGGATATTATGATTATACTGGAGATAATAAGAAGAAATCATTTTGGAAGATAGATGAAGAAAATAATAAAGTTATAATTGAATTTGAGTAGGAGGGTGGAAAATGACAAGAAATTTTACAGAATGGCTATTAACTTTTACAGATAGTATAGCAAATTATAAATATTACATAGATTTTGAAACTATATATGAGAATGCACAAATTTATAAAATAGAATTAAATATGATGAACTCACTAATTGGAAGTAAAAATATAGAAAAAGATTTTGAAAATTTAGTTAACAAATATCCAGAAGTAATAAAATGCATTCCAACTTTATTAGCAGTTAGACAATCTGAAATTATTGTTTTAGATGATGAAGGAAATAAGTTTGAATACAATTTTAAGGAAATGAATTATAGTGTAGCTCAATATAAAATTTTTATGAGAGAAACAGGATTGTTCGATTTATTAGAGAATCATTTAGTAAATAACTTATATGATTATGTTCTAGGTGTTGAATGTGGATTAAATTCAAATGCTAGAAAAAATCGTGGTGGACACTTAATGGAAGATTTAGTGGAAAAAATTTATTCAAAAAGCTGGATTCAAAAAAGGTGAAACATATTTTAAGGAAATGTATTTACAAGAAATAGAAAACAAATGGAAGTTAGATATGTCATTTATAAGCAACAAAAATCAAGCAACTAAAAGATTTGATTTTGTTGTAAAAACAGATAATTGTATTTATGGAATAGAAGCTAATTTTTATGCTTCAAATGGTTCGAAATTAAACGAAACAGCAAGAAGTTATAAAATGATTGCTGAAGAATCAAAAAAATATTGTAGGTTTTAAGTTTGTCTGGTTTACTGATGGAACAGGATGGTATTCTGCTAAGAATAACTTAAAAGAAACATTTGATGTGCTAGATGATATTTATAACATTTATGATTTAAAAAACGGAGTAATGAAAGAAATATTTAAATAATTCTAAAGATAAAAGCGTAGTGAATTTTTTTATTCATTTATGCTTTTATATTTAATAGAGAAAGAAGGCGAACTATGTTATCAATTACAGATATAGAATCAAGATTAATTCAAAAAAGAACAAGGTATATTTCAGAAAATAGGTAATGAAATTATTGCAAGAAGAGAAGGGTATGAACCTTTTGATTATATAGGTTCACAGTTAGGAACAGACAAAACAACTTCTGGAACACCTGATTCAGTCTTTAAAAAGATAATAAATATATTTTTGTAGAATATACGACATTTGCACAAAATAAATTAAACGGGAAAATAAATGGTGATATAGATAAATGTTTGAAAGAAGTTAAGGATAAAAAAATTAGAAGACAAAGTAATTAAGATAATTTTTATGCATAATAGAAAACAGCCTTCATTGAGCAAAATAAAAGAATTTGAAAAGAAATGTGGAAATATAGAATTTGAAATAATTGAGCTGCAACAATTTGTAATATTATACAACAAGAACTTCCTTATATTGCGGAACAATATTTAGGATTAAAAGATACTAATAAATTATACGATATATCTAAGGAACAGAAGCCAATTTAATAAAAGATAAGGTGAAAGAAGAAGAATTTGATAAAGTAATAAATCATATTAATTCTCTATATAGTAGAGCAGGAAAAATTATAAATAATTCATCAACTTTATTATATATTGGTCAAAACAATAAAAAAAAGAATTAAATGAAATTTATAATGAATTAGATAGTTTACAATATTTATATAAAGATAAACCGAAAAATGAAACAAAACTTTACTTTCATAATCTTTTGGTTATTTTGCAAAGAATTAATAAAGTGCAGTATGTAGAGAAATTTGAAATTGAGTATGAGAAAAATAATTTAAGTAAAGAAGATTATGAATTATATTTAAATACATTAATTGAAATAAATGATATACCAAAAGTTATAAAAAATTAGAAATATTATATTTTAATAATGGAGAAAAAGAACAATTAATAAATTTAGCAAAATGTTATTTTATAAATGGTGAATTTCAAAAGGTAGTGAATGTTTTAAAAGATATAGATATTAATAAAATTGACAAGAGTGGCTTGTTAATAACATTATATATGTTATCAAAGAACGAATCGTGCAAATATAATCCAGCACAAATAATAAAGTTAAATCAAAAATATTCTGATATGCCATTATACAATTTAGGAAGTTCACAACTATTGTATAGATTGAAAGATAAAAGATATAAAAAACAATTTAAAAATGGTTTAGAATTAATACAAGAAGAAAATTATTCTTTTATTGAAGTAGCAGTAAATACTTCGATTTTAATTAATGAACAACAAGTAATGTTAAAGTATTTATTAAAAATTAAAAAACCGAATGATTTTATCAAATATAAAATACTAAATTTATTAAAGGACAAACGTGAATTAACTCTAAAAGAATTAAAACTTCTTGAAGAATATAATATGGAATTAGATGATTCAACCATAGAACATAGTTATATTAATGGAATAATTTACGAAAACAAGGGTTTAAAAATTAAAGCAATAAAAGAATATAAAATTTCATATTTAAATAATAAAAATGAACGAGCATTGTATAAGTATTTAATTTTATCTTTGAATACACAAAATGAAATCGATTTTAATATTTTACCAAATATTAATGAAATTAATAATCAACAAATGCTTATGATAGTAGCAGAAGCATTTAAAGAAAATAAAAAAATAAATGAAGCCATAAAATTTGCCTTTAAGTCAATTTTACTATTTGACGGAAAAAAAGATAATGCCCCATATAAACAATACATTAGCATAATGATGTTAAAGAAGAAAAAAAGACGATGATAAAAACTTGAAATCCGCACTTGTAATTTTAAAAAACAAGAAATCAAATAAAAAATAAAATATATATTTGAAGATGAATTCAACATTAATCTCAAAAATACTGAATTAGAGTTTATAGTAACTGATTCAAATAGTGAATTTTTCTATACATTAATTGATAAAAAAATTGGAGATTATATTGTTAAGGATAATGAAGAATATGAAATTTGTGAAATTACGAATAAATATGTATATTTATATAGATTTTGTTTTGAAAAAGTAAAAAATACTAAAGGAATTACGCTTATTGAGTCAACAAAAGATGATAAAAATGGTCTAAAGCAAATAAGCAAATTGATGAAACAAGATTCTGAAGCAACGAATAAAAGACTGAATTATTATGAAACTGAGGATAAAATACCTTTAAGTATGTTAATTGATCAAGGAAAAAGTTTTGATGACTATACAAAATTAATCAATACATTAATGCATGAAAATCATTTATTTTATTCGGGAGAGAGTATAAAAGTTAATATTGAACAAGGCTTTGTATTGGATTTAACATCAATCATTGTATTAACATTAATAGATAAATTAGATTATTTTAATGATGATATTTGTAAAAAAAAAATTTATATTTCAAGAATTTTTAAAAATAAATTTGAATCGTTCTGGAACGATATTCTTACAGAATATGATAATAAAGAAATTATTATTGGATATGATCAAAATGCAAATAATGAATATAAAATAGTTCTTCAAGAAATACCTAATAGTAAAAAATTTAATTGCTGGAAAAATGTAAAAAATATTTTGGATAGGGTAAACGTTGTAGATAGTGAATTTGAAGGAAATACGGAATTAAATAAAGAATTAATAAAAAATTTAGATAAAGCTCAACTTGATTCAATTCAAATTGCAAAAGATAAAAATATACCATATATATGTGATGATTTGTTTATAAGAAGAATAAGTAATATATATAATGTAAAAACGTCAACTTCTAATTATTTAATTAATAATAATGTAAATTTTGATATTTTTATGGATAATATAATTAAATTTGCAAAATGTAATTATATATATGCTATTCATGGAATTGAATTTGAAAAAATTTTTATAAATTTGTATGATAATTTTACAGAAAAAAAAATAAAGAATTATTTAAAGAAGTAATTGAACAGATATTTTCAAATGAAAAATCTATGGTAATATATAAAGAATACTTTAAAATTATATAGCATATAATATATAAAGAAAAGGAGGAATCATAAATGTTAATAAGATTTAGTTTTAAAAATTTCAAATCTTTTAAAAATGAAAATTGCTTGGATATGGAACAACATCACTAAAAGAACATGAATATAATATAGCTAAAAAACGGAAAATGGCGAATATTTAAAAAAAGTATCAGCAATTTATGGTGCAAATGCTAGTGGAAAAACTAATGTGTTACAAGCATTTGGATACATGAAAAAACAGAGTGTTAATAACAGACGATTCAAGAAAAGAATTCTCCAGCAGAAGAAATGTTTTTAGCTATATGATAAATAACGAACCAATCAGTTTAGAAGTAGAAATACTAGCTAAAAAAAAATGGAAAAGTATATAAGTATGGTTTTGAAGTATTGAAGGATTATATTATATCAGAATGGCTATTTGAAAAAAAAAGAATAAATAAGTTTTATACAATATTTGAAAGAGATAGTAACAATGTAATTTTAAAAGACGAAAATAAAAAGCAAGAATTTTCTAATATAGATGAAAGAACCTTATTTTTAAATATTTATAGTAAAATTGATACAATAACAAAGATCTTAATAATGTAGTAGAATGGTTTATAAATGCTAATTATTTAGACTTAGGAAATCCTTTGTTTGAAAATAATATAAATAATAGAATATCATTAAAAATATTAAGTGATGAAAAAATATAAAAATGAATTAATAAGATTTATAAAAACATTTGATTCTGGCATTGAAGGTATAAAAAGTTACTCCAGATTCAGTAGAAGCTGTAAAAAATAATAATGGTGTTGTAAAGATAGAATTAATTCATAAAGGAGAAAATGAAATTATAAGGCATTACCATTAGAACTTGAATCAAATGGAACAAGAAAAATGTTTCATCTATTTGACTTTTTATGGATGCATTAAAATTAGGTATGGTTTTATTGGTTGATGAATTAGATGCAAAATTACATCCATTATTAACAAGATATATTATTAATTTATTCCATAATCCAGAAACTAATATTGGAAATGGACAGTTAATATATTCAACTCATGATACTGTTAATTTAAATAAAGAAACATTTAGAAGAGACGAAATATGGTTTGCAGAAAAAAAATAAAGATGGAATTTCACAATTTATTCATTGTCTGATTATAAAAAAATGATGGAAATGCACAAAAGTCAGAAATGATGCAACATACAATAAAGATTATTTAACTGGAAGATACGGTGCTATTCCCGTATTAGAGGAATTTGATATAGTATAATGAAAAGTAAGGAATTCAAAGGGAACAAAAGAAAATCAAATTTTTTGCAAGTTGCACCAGCAAATTATTTGATTGTATGTGAAGGAAAACAAACAGAGCCTAACTATTTTAATGGTTTAAAGAAAGAGATAAATAAAAATATGGTAACAAAGTTGATGTCTTAATTCCTAGCATTGAAGTAAAAGGGACAGGTATGAATACTACATCTTCAGTAAAATATACTCAAAAGATAATAAATTATTCTCATAAGATATATGGACAAGTTTGGGTTGTATTTGACAAAGATGATTACAATGATGAACAATTCGATTCAGCAATAAAGAATTGTGATTATAATGTTGCATGGTCTAATCCGAATTTTGAACTATGGTTATTAGCACATTTTAAGAAAGTAAATAGATATATTTCAAAAGATGATGTATTACAAGAACTAAGCAAAGAATTTAAAAGAAATGGTTTAGGCGAATATGTTAAAAATGATGTGAAAATATTTGAGAAGATTACAAATAAAGGAAAGTTAAATACTGCAATAGAAAATTGTAAATATATGGCAATATTAAATAAATGTGGACAAACATCACAAAGAAATCCAATGACTAAAGTTTATAAAATAGTAGATGGATTGAAAGAATATCTAGAATAAATTTTACGAATGAAAAGCAAAGTATGAGAGTAATTAATAATTACAGGATTATTTTGCTTTTATATAAATATAGGTTTATATAAGGGGGCAAGAATAATGAGTGGTACATTTTTAAATTTTTTCGAGTGTAAATTAAGTAATAATATAGTAGAGGTATATACTACTGACTATAAAGATAAAGAAACATTTGAAGAATTAAGAAAAAAATATCCTGGTATATATTTTCATAGGTTTGAGGGAAATAAAATATACTATTGGAAAAAACATAAAGATAGCGTTATTCCTACAGATATTGGGGGAATTCGTATACATTTATCATTGGATGATTATCCACAAATATTTAGAATAATGTTGATAAATAGTATTGCAAACTATTTTGAAAAAAAATGGAGCATTTGTAAAGAAACAAAAATATTCGAGTGCTTTTGAAATATATTCAAATAAAAATATTATGAAAAATATTGAAGGATTAGAGGTAAAAAAAATATTAATACTAGATAGTTTTTATAGTAAAGAAAACAAAATGTTAGGAATAACGATGTCGTTTAGAACAAAAAATAGATTTATATGGAATAAGAAGCAATTGTCAGAACATGGAGTTGATACTAGAGATTTAAAAAGTGACAATGATAATGTATTTTGTAATAAAATAGCATTGAATAGATTTCTTGAAAATACAAATAGTGAAAATTTATATAAAACAACAATATGGAAAGCTAACTCATTTATAGAACAATATAAAGATATTAATGGTACATATGCTTATTTAAAACAGCATTTATCTAATATATACATAAGCGATAATATAAGAATATCAGAAATTTTCTTTAATAATTTACCATATAAAAATAATGCTTTTTCGATGGATAATTTATCAATACCAGATCATTACTATTATTCTAATAAAACTCAAAAAGGAAAATATGATAAAGCATTAAAAGAATTAAAACCTTATACATACGAAATGTTTTCGAATAAAAAAATAAAATGTGCTGTTATATGTCCTCAAAAAATATGAAGGGACAGAAGAAGTTTTTTTCTATAAAATTAAATAAAAAGTTAGAGGAAATTTTTCATCTTAAAATTGAATTTAACAAATATTATTTAAATGATACAAGTCTTGATGACTATAAAAAAGTAATTTATGATAATTTAATTGCTAATGATAAAAAACCAGATATAGTATTAGTGGTTTTAGAAGAAAAAAAAAAAAATTAAATGTAATTAATTCACCATATTACTATTGTAAGGCCAAGTTGATAGGCCAAGGAATACCTTCTCAAGAAATTTTAATTGAAAGGATAAAAGGAATTAATGATTTTATTTTAAATAATATATCCTTAAATATTTACGCTAAAATAGGCGGAACAGCATGGACAGTTGAAAAGATAGAAAAAGAAAAACAGGAATTTATAATAGGTATTTCTTCTTGCTTTGATAAATTTCAAAGAAAAATATTTGGCGTTTCACAAATATTTGAATACAATGGTAATTATATTGTTACTGATTGTACTCCATTAACATCAATTCAGGAATATGAAAAAGCTTTTGAAAATTATTTAGAAGAAACATTAAAAAAGCTCTATTAACACAAGGTAATACTAGTAAAGAGTATAGACTTATCTTTCATATTAATAAATCTCCTAGTAATAAATATGAAATTAAGGCGATAAATAGTGTTATTAGTAAATTTAGTTATTTAAATATTAGTTATGCAATAGTACATTTAAATTACAATCATAATTTTAGATTGTTTAATAATGAAGGAAAGGACAATAATAGGAAAGGAATTTATATAAACATAGATGAAAATAAGACATTATTATCACTATCAGATAAGAGCATAAATCCACTTCTAATAGATATTGATAATCGATCTACATTTAAAGACAAAGATTATATTACTAAACAAATTTATTGGTTTTGTCATTTATCTTTTAGGAGTTTTATACCATCGAAAAAACTGTAACTATGCAATATCCATATTTAATATCTAAATTAACAAATGAAATAAAAAATATTGAAGGATGGGATTATGATTTATTAAAAGGAATAGGAGATAAATTATGGTTTTTATAAAAGATGAAATTAATAGATTAAGGAAAAAAATTGTTAAATGATATAACAGATATAGATGTGTATCTATATAACTATATTAGGGGAAATGAAAATAATACAGATATAGTAATCCCTAATAATTTTAGAGAATTAGCAATATGTGGGTATTCTAATAAAACAATAGATGAAAAAATAATGAATAATATTCTTTCAAGACCACCTGTAAAAAAAATATGGATTTTAGAAGTAATATATATGAATTAATTGGGATTTTTCTGCTTAAACGAAATGATGCTAAATTAGAAAATGATTTGATAAGAAAGTATGAAAACACTTCATTAGAAAATAAATATTTGATATATAAAATTTATCCTCAAATACAAGAAAAATTAAAATATGATATTGAAGGTAATTATGACATAAAATCAATTATTATAAAAAATATATTAAATAGTAAAATGGAGTTACCACAAAAAAAGAAGCATATACGGAAATGATTAAAGATGTTAGTAATATTAGTGATTTAATAATATTAGAAGATTTATATGAGAAAATGATAGGATTGGATATTCAATATCATGACGAACCTAAAGATATTATAATAGGAATACTAAAAGAATTTAATAACTCTATAAAAAGTGTGACTTTAAAAAGAAGAAAAGATCATGATAAATATGAGATAAAAGATGAATATGATGTTCAAGATTTATTACATGTAATTTTAAAATCCATATTTCCAAAAGTTACACCAGAAGAAAATACTCCACAGGTAGGGGGCAAGACTGAAAGAGCTGATTTTATATTCAAAGAGTTTGGAATTATATTAGAAATAAAAATGATAAAAGATTCAGATAAGGACGAAAAAAAAGAGTTTATTAAGCAAATAAAAATAGATATAGAGTCATATTATAGATATAATCCAAAATATATGATATTTTTTATTTACGATCCGCAAAATAAGACTGTTGATAGAAATCATTTTTTCGATTTACAAGGAAGAACTAAAAAAATGGATGAGACAGGTGAATATGAATTTGAAGTAATAACAATTTTAGAAAAATAAGAGAAAACGGAGGAAAGTAATGAAAAAAGTTCTTGATATGACAGAAAAAAGAGGCCAAAAATTATTTTATGAAAAATTCTAGCTATTTTAGTATGAGTTTACCAGAATATTTAGATTTTACAAATTTATTAGTAGATGTAGATAAAAAATAAATAATTTGCCATTAGCTAAATTATGGCATGATAAACCCGAAAAAATATGATGATATAAACTATAAATTTCATCAAAATAAAGATGGAAAATTTGCATGGAGAATGTTTCAATTAATACATCCAGCAATATATGTTGATTTAGTAAATTTGATTACTGAAACAGAAAATTGGAAGCTAATTATAAATAGATTTAAAGAATTCAAAAGTAATGAAAAGATTGTGTGTTGTAGCGATATAGTAGAGTCAAGCTCAAAGACAAAAGACCAAGGGGCATCTATAATGAATTGGTGGAATAATGTAGAACAAAAGTCGATAGAATTATCATTAAAATATAACTGGATTGGTATAACAGATATAACAGATTGTTATGGTTCAATATATACACATTCAATTGCGTGGGCACTGCATGGGATATCTACTGCAAAAAATAAATCGAAAAGAAACATTAATAGGAAATGCGATTGATAAGAAAATAAGAAACATGACTTATGGACAAACTAATGGCATTCCACAAGGAAGCTCATTAATGGATTTTATAGCAGAGATAATATTAGGATATGGAGATTTATTACTTACTGAAATTTTAGAAAAGGAAAAAATTGAGGACTATACTATTTTAAGTAGAGATGATTATAGGATATTTACTAAGGATGAATCAACTTTAAATAAAATTTTAAAATTATTATCTGAAAATTTATCAACTTTGAATTTTAAAATGAATACACAAAAGACAACAATATCAAATGATGTTATTTCTAAATCTATAAAACGAGATAAAATAGAAGCTTTGGATTTGAATCTTAATAGTGATATTAGTATACAAAAAAAATTACTAGTTATAAGAGAATTTGCAAATAAAAATCCCAATAGTGGAAGTTTAAAAACAATGTTAGTTGATTTTTATAAAGAGACAATAGAGAAATTAAAGAAGAAAAGAAATGACAATAAAGAAATTATTAGTATTATAGTTGATCTAATGTACAATAATCCGAACCTATACCAGATTTGTGTTATAATATTAAGTAAATTATTGTCTTTTGAAAATAAAAGTAATAAGGAATTTATAATTAAATGTATAGAAGAAAAATTTTCAAAACTACCCAACACAGATTATTTAAGCATTTGGCTACAAAGGATTACGCTTACATATAATGCAAAAAAAGAGAATTCAATTCAAAAATTTGTAAAATAATATATGATAGTACCGCTAAGTTGTGGAATTCAAGTTGGCTTAATATAGATATAAATGAAGAGTTAATTGTAGAAAAGTTACTAATAAAAAGAATTGACACCTGTTATTTCAAGTAAAGAATTAGATATATTTGATGATTATAATTGGTAAAAAAATAGGGAATTTGAAATAAAATCCAAATTCCCTATTTTTCTATTTTTCGAAACATCCACCAATCAACTGCACCCCATCACAAAATCCATTTCTATAATACTTCTCATTCCAATAATCACAATAATCTAAAAAATTATCATCAAGTTTATGTAATTGTTGTCTAACATATTTCTTATTACACTCAGGTACATTTCTTAAAATATTTTCAGCTATTTCATCAAAATAAATCCAATGTTTTTTATCTTCATCAGATTTTAAAGCAGAGATATCTTCATCTCTATAAATAAACCAATCTTTTAAAATATCATTATTAACTTCTCTTAAATTTTTCATAATAAAACCTCCAAAATAATTTTTAATTTTATAGAAGATTGCTGCAAAATTTTACCAAATAAAATTGGGAAAGTTTTGGGAAGAATTGCTTCAAAAACATCCTAAAATTGCATAAATGTTCAACAAACTAAATCTTCTATAAATGGCTAAACACCAGTAAAAACTTAAGTTTTCATAAATTTTCAAAAGTGCCTTTGCCGGCGCTCATAACCCGAAGGTCGTAGGTTCGAGTCCTACCCCCGCAACCATTGAAAAGTCCCATTTTCGTTGAAAAATAGGGACTTTTATAAATTTTGAAGTAATCCATTTAAGTACATTAAAAACCGTTAAAAATCATTAAAATTTGTTTCATAAAGGGAAAATAAAGGGAAAGAAATAATATTAAAGTGAAGTGAAATATACTAAGTAATCTCAAGGCATTTGGGATTATTTTTTTTGGAGGTTTTATATGTATAAAGGGAAAATTGATAAATTAATTAATGAAATAAACAAAATTGCAAGATTAAAAAGAATATCATATAAATTAGAAAATATATATGAAGAATATGATGAATATATTGAGGATTATTACTTTATAGAATGGCTTAGAATGTCACAAGATGGAATAACACAAATAGAAGAATTAAATAATATGCTAGAGTTATTTGAACAAAT
>VOFC01003049.1_pt1 | contig 20697 bp, 32 predicted proteins | sample 5384161 | NCBI WGS metagenome assembly VOFC01 (sample SAMN12384722, study PRJNA508395) | human gut metagenome | isolation source: healthy gut B | host: Homo sapiens
TAAATTTCTTTATCTTTGGAAAAAGCGGAGAAAGAGGGATTTGAACCCTCGCGCCGGTTGCCCGACCTACACCCTTAGCAGGGGCGCCTCTTCAGCCTCTTGAGTGTTGACATGGCAACAGATGTTTACAGCTACCGGCAATCCCGCTATATGTGGGGATATGTATTAATATTGACCGCCAGTGCTGTGGTTGATCCGCCCAGTCCTCCCGGTCCGATGCCTGTTTTATTAATCTTCTCCAGCAGCTCTTCTTCCAGTTCCTCACATAGGGTATCTCCGAATGTTCATCCACCGGACGTGGTCAATGCCTTCTTCGCCATCAATGCACATTTTTCAAAAGTACCGCCAATGCCCACTCCTGACTACCATAGGAGGGCACGCATTCGGTCCTGCATCCTTTACGGCCGTCAGGATTGCGTTTTTCACGCCTTCTATTCCGTCTGCGGGCTTGAGCATAAATACTCTGCTCATATTCTCACTGCCAAATCCCTTCGGTGCACACGGTTATCTGACACGATCCCCCGGAACAATACTATAATGAATGATCGCGGGTGTATTATCCTTTCGTATTCTCCCGGTAAATGGGATCCTTCAACCACAGATTTTCGCAGATAACCGTCCACATATCCCTGTCTGACACCTTCGTTGACGGCATCTTCCATTGCCCCCTGTCAGATGCACATCCTGACCCACTTCCAGAAATACAACCGCCATTCCGGTATCCTGACAGATGGGAATCATATCCTTGCCTGCAATATCCATATTCTGTTGCAACTGTTGCAGGATCTGCTTCCCCAAAGGTGCTTTTTCCTGCTGTTCCGCTTTTTAATTGCAGCATCCATATCCGGTGAAAGATAATGATTGGCCTCTATACACATTTCTTTGATATTTTGCGTCAAAGTGGCTACATCTACTGTTCTCATGGTTTCTCACCCTGTTATTCGGTAATGGTTTTCGAATCTCTTCCAGTTACGGGGAATCAAATGCATATGAAAATGCGAACGGTCTGTCCGGCAGCCTCTCCATTATTCTGTACGATATTGAGACCATCGCAATGTAATTTCTCTGTCATCTTTGTTGCCATCTTTTTTGCAAGAACAAATACTTTTGCCGCTGTATCCTCCGGCAGTTCATAGAGATTATCCGCATGCTCCCTGGGCAGGATCAGCGCATGTCCTCTGGTAGCCGGTCCCAGATCCAAGATTACTCTGAAATCCCCGTCTTCGTATAATGTCTTGGAAGGGATCTCTCCGTTTGCAATTTTACAGAAAATACAATCTTCCTTTTTCATCGTTTTGCTCCTATCTATTATTTTCTTCAAAGGGAAACATCTGATCCAGTGTTCTGAGAATTCGGAAATCTCCCTTCATTCGCTTCATAATGCCTGACATAAACGCCCTCTGGAAGGTCATTCGTCCGTTCACAATATCTTCCATGGCAGCACGATTCATCTGCATCTCCACATCCGGCTTCTCCGTCTCACCGTATCCGCATTCCAGTGCGCCACTGCCAATAGCGATCCACAGAGGATTCTTTTCTTTTCCTCTATATTAATAACATATCTTGCTTCAAAACCAGGCTGCGGTACAAAAACTTTTCGGAACTCTTCCAGATATTCCTGTTCATTATCCGTTCCGCTGTTATCCAACATATCCCGGAACATGGAAGTCAGTTCCTGAATATCTTCCTTCTGTCGCTGTACAAACGTATCATCCGATACATATTCCGACAACTGTTCTGTCTCCTGCGGTGTCAGGTTGATTGCCTTGGGGATCGTTACTTTCTGACGCATCACTTTATTGCTGGCCGGGAAACTGGCAATCTTCTGGTTGATAGTACGGTACATGTTCTCAGCCTTTTTCTCAATGATCTGGCCGTACTGTCCGTTCATCTCCAACGTTACTGTATTCTCTATATATCCGCATATGCCACTGCAGGGCAATCCTCCCAGAATCTCCCAGGCCGCTGCAAGACTGAGCTTACCTTCCCTCTCTCCATATGTAGTAGACATTACTACCGGACACATATAAATTCCGGCAATGGCTTCCTTATCACCATATAGCCAGCAGGCATCCAGAAATTGCTGCATATAGCCGCCAATACCGTACCATTCCACCGTAGTTGCCAGGATAATTCCGTCTGCCTCTTTCAGCGTCTGTGGCAATGTCGTAATATTGGTCTTTCCATCATAAAGATTGTACTCTCCACATGCACCCGCAACTCTTCCAGCACTTCCTGCATCTTATTGATCACATAGATCGTAGGATCATCAATGATTCCTCGTCCGCCATAGTAAATGTTGATATTCAAGTCCACACCTCTTTCGTTTTCTTCTGTCTTCTGTGTTTCCTGAGCGCACAAAAGCAAAAGTCCCGCCAGGAATCCGGTCACCAGTCCGCCCACATGTGCCGCATTGTCAATATTTTGTGCAGTAAAACCACTGTACAGAGATAATGCTATCATCAGAATCACCCGTTTGGGTGTCACATCCGGCATAGATTGCCGATCCAGCAAAATCCAGGCAAGCAGTACTCCGTCCAGTCCAAAGATGGCTCCGCTGCTACAGATGCCGAATAATCCATCTGCAGAAGCTTTACCAGCAGTGAGCATAAATTCCCCTCCGATTCCGGACAGAAAATAAAGCACCAGAAACGTGACATGACCTGTCACCTTCTCAATCATGGCCCCAGAAAAAACAGGAGGACCATATTATTAAAAATATGCTCTATGCCCGCGTGCAAAAACATTGCCCACAAAAGCCTGCCGTACTGTTTACCGGCCAATACACTGACTACATCCAGTTCGCCTTTATTATATAACACATTTCCCGAAAAAGTACACATCAGGAACACAATTACATTGATCACCACAAGCATTCCGCTTACCCAGGGTACATTACGAAGCCTTTTCACCTTCATTGCTCCTCTCAATGTTCTCTCCATCCGGTATTGTATTTCAAATGTACCACTGTTTATATCACTCCGTCAACAAAAAGGGGGCTGCACACCACCTACCGGTAGATTACCGTGATCTTACCCAATGTAATCTCATCTCCCTTCTTCCAACTTTCGCCTCTCATAAGGCTGCAGTTGTAATCCGTTCTTAAATGTACCGTTTGTGGAATTCATATCTTCAAGATAATACCCATCTGTTTCCTTTATGATCCTTGCATGCAGACGACTGATCGACTGATCATTCAATACCAGATCCGTTTCTCCCCGTTTTTTTCCGATCGTGTAGATTGGTTGTTCTAATGTTGCAACAGCTTCCCTTCTTCCGACAACAGGCGGTGTGTACTCTCTCTGGGGCGGTCTTTCCTCCATATACACAGTCCTTCCCATATCTTCTTCCTCATAAGCGGTCTCCTCCGCCACCGCATATCCCGTCATGGTCAGTTGCAGACTCGGGTATAATTATCCCGTTCCTGCTTCTCTTTCTTTTCCGGTTTTCCCACAGATTAAACAGGCCTTTTCTTTTCCTTTATTACTGTAACTTCTCCCACCGGCATTTCCTTCTCTTCTTCCCTTATCGCATCCTTCTCCTGATCTTGTCCCCGACAACAGTTGTTTCCTCCTCTACGGCATCCATTTTTTCAGGGATTCTCAGGCACTCTGCATCCTCAAAAATTTTGGCCTGCAAATAGACCTCTCCTGCCGATTCATATTGCTCGTAGGCTTTATAGACATATTCCACCAGGCTTTCATCCTGATAATCCACATGTTCCACCAGGTATTCCATCAGCTCATCAAATCCTGTATTTTCCGTGCAATACGGGACATATATAAAATAAAATTCTTTCTTCTCCAGATCCTGATAGACATGTTGCGGAAACCACACGATGTTACTCTCTTCCAAAAGGAAACGGGACATTTCCTGCCGCACTCTGCGCATACTCCACAAAAAAGTCCATGATCCATTGTCTTGTAATAGGCTTCTTCTCAAAAAGCTGTGCAATATTCTGTCTGGAAGTAATATCATAATAGAGATAGGCCTCTCCGTCTATGTATCTCAAACTGCAGGGCAGCAATCCTTTGATCCCTCCCCGGCTGATCATACAATACTGATATTTCTTTTCCTCCGGTTTCCGTTCTAATAATAGTCTCTCATAATTCGCATTTAAGCTTCTGATATATTCTGTATTTAGCAACTATTCTTCCATCCTTTCTCACTGTACCGCACCACTTGTATTTTCCTTGTTATCACTCTCTGTTGTTTCTTCCGTCTTCCCACGATACCTCTGACTGTTTCGCAGAATCTCCACCGGATTGTTCCTCTTCACCTGAAATGCGGCTTTTTGCGCTCCAATACCTGGGGTACTTCCGCTATTTCGGAAAACGGATAAAGGCATTCTTCCGTCCGGTTACCTGATTCTTTTCAGTTTCCAGACCGGCAATTCACTCTCCCAGGCAATATATTTCTCCGTGTCAAAAACATATCTTTCTCCTGCAGCTGTCGATTCAGTTCCTCTTTTTTTCTGCATCCATCTACTGCCGCTTCTCACTGCCGCCCTTCCCATATCCTGTTCCAAAAGGCAGCGATCATATTGAAAAAAACAGTAAATACGTCATCAACACTATCACTCCCAACACTATAGGATACAGAACTGCCGCCTCCACGGTAAAAATACGCTTTATAATTCTTTCGTTGCATACGATTGCTCCCTCCAATCATCCTGTCATCCATGCCGTTATATATGCTGCCAGTAAAAAGGGAAGATATGGGATCTGCAGGCTGCGATTCCGCTTTCTGCAAAACAGGATCATTGCATAAAGAAAGATATACAGAAGGCTTATGCCTAAGATAAGAAGAATATTTTTATCTCTGCTTATAAAACCGGTCAGCGCCAGTACGATACCATCCGCCCTCACCGATTTCCTTTGTTGCCTTTGACAAAAGCAACAGCAGAATTCCGGGAAGTAGTGCGACAAGCCTGCTGCATTCAAAGCCTTTCCAGACAATAACCATAACAGCCAGTACTCCGCCCAGGAACAATACCCCCACCGGAACCGCTCTCTTCCGGATATCATACCAGCTGCCCCATAGCAGATAGCCGGTCAGTATCACATTTTCCCACAACTCCATCTTCACCATTCTCCAGTTTTATATTCTTCCGCATCTACTGCATTCTCTGTACCCGTCCACATCTTTTCCTGGCAATGCAATATATGGTTCTCTTAAGCCCAGGGCAGTCCCGCCTTCTGTGATAACATTCACCCTCCGAGCAAATATAGTAGCCATTCTCTTCCGGGGCAGCGGCATCTTTTTTCTGTACCATACACTTCTCACAGGGATGATAACCCTTAGGAATTTCCGCTGCTTCCACCCGTCGAACCGACAATCTCAGATGTGTACATTCTCTGCTTCTATGATATACTTCTGAATCTTCCGTTACATAGACATATTCTTCATCATTCTCAGTCCCCGGAATCGCATAGCCGTTCCACAAATGACCATAGTATCGGTTCGCCATACGGAATTTTCGAAATCCCAAAACCTCCGTGAGCGGACTGATCCCATAGGTGACTACAATCTCACAGATATCATTCTTTGTGCTGCTCTCCAGAAATTGCAGGCTGTCTGCCCCCTGTTCTAATGGCGACTGCTCCAGATATTCTTCTCCCAGCTGATTGCAGATCTGATTTTTAACATAGGTATAGGAAACAGCCACTGTTCCCAACCTGTCATCGTTATCCTCTTTCTCTCCGGCATCTCCTGCATTCAGTATTCCGCCATAGATTCCCACCTGTCTGCCGGCATCCCACAATGCTACTTCCAGGTTTCCATGCAAACGCATCATTTCTATAGCGCTTTCCCATATGGATCATAAAAAGCAAAACAACGGCAAAACCAGTGCTGTTTCCACCGTCATACTTGCCTCACCGGTGTTCGCGGGAGTATAAGCAGTGATATCCTCTTTATGAAGTTTGCTGTCTGTAGGAATTTTACGGGGAGTAAATCGTTACATGGGTTAAGAGTTTTTCTTAAAAAGTCGGAGTAGGACTTGAATCATTCTTGTTAATAGTTATAAAGCTGTACTTGCATAAAGAGGACATCGCTGCTGCTCCCTCCCTTCCCCGGCTCGTCTTCCTAATTACCAGTATTTTCTATTGCCTCTAAAGATCCTATATAAGATTTCTGTCTCTCGATCTCAAAAGAATAGCCATATTTGCTTTTTACTTTCACATTCATTGCAATTTCCACAATGCAGGTATCCAGTCGGAATGCTCTGTTTCCCGGAGTATTTCGAATATCCATTTCCACCACGTCCATAGCCCGGCAGGTAACAGACTGTTCCTCACAGAGCAGCAAAAATATTCTCAGATAATCTTCATATCCCATTCCCGGTGAATCGGAACCGGAGGCATCCTCTTCGGAAGTCCCGGGCAATTCTCCTGTAATGCGGAAGAAAGTCCGTAATGCCAGGTAGCATCTGTTTTTTAACAGGGGAATCTTTTTTCCCCGGCAAGAAGTTCCTTTACATCATAAACACTTTCTGCAAAGCCCATCCCAGGATCAGTGTCGCCGCAAGCACTCTCCAATCTCCGGAACCATCATTGCCGCTGCAAGTGCCTCTCCCAATAAGCTCCGCTATTGCCCGTTTTTCCTCACTACCGGTCAGATACATGGTATTTGCAGCTTCTCTGATAACGAATATTCGGTTCACTATTCCCTTCAGATTGTCAGTATCATTATCCTTGCCTACAATGACATATTCTGTCTGATACCATAGGGGGCTGTCCTGTTTCTCCTGGCCATACCGCCCAAGATACCGCAACAGATACTCATGGAAAAAAACTTTTTGTTTTAACGCTTCCCATTCTTCATAATTTTCTGCGGTCCCCGGCACCAGATTTCCGCGGTTTATTTCTCCTCGCTCCATCCGCGTCTCCAATAGGGACTCCGTTTCTATCCTGCGGGAGGAGATATTGTCTTCCTCTGTTACCAGCTTTAACAGACCTTTATTTCTTTTCTCTTCCAGGGCTGCGGTAGGATTCTCTATATGAACGGTCTTTCCTTCCGTGGTCTCCTTCCCGTCATATTCCTGAATCTGTGCATCGATCTGCTGTTTTTGTCCCGCAATATCCTGTTGCTCCAGTCCACGGGATTCTATGACCTGCAGCCAGTCCGTCAGTTGCTGTAAGAGTCCGATTCCCACCGTATCCTCTATGGCATCGACAGCAACCCGCCGAAAGACTTCTCCTTCGCCATCCGTCAGAAATGCCGCTTTCACAGCTTGTGCTTCTTCTGCCTGAACAGCAAAAAAATCCCGGTACAACAGTTTTTCGAGAAACACATCCTCCAGAGAAAAATTACGGTTCATATACTCCAGCAAATGACTCTCCGTCAGCTTTGTCGAAGCACTTTCTGTCCCGCTAAGAGCAGTCTATGGCAAACAGATTGTACTGTTTCTGCAGTTCTCTATGATATTCAGCCAGGATACTATCCATTCCGATATCCATGACGCATTCTGTTTCCAGTGAGATTCCCCGATACCGACAGCCCTCGATCAAAGCAAGACACAGGGCCATGATCACTGTCACCGTCAGTGCCAGATATACCGTCATATAACCACCGGGGTTACCTTTTTCACGGATGTCATAACGTATTTTCCTTATATCTTTTTGGTCTGATTTGTAATCTTTGTGAAAATGGAATTGACAACTTCCGTGATCTTCTCTTTAAAAATAATGACCAACCCTACCAGTACCACAATGATTAGTATTACTTCCACTGTACCCATTCCGTCTTCTTCTGTCAGAAACTGTCGAAATGATTTTTTAATTTGTTGTTTCCCATAACCATACCTTCCTTTTTTTCTTATATTCCCGCATTCGAAAATGCAGGCACCATGATCATTACCATTACTACCACCAGCAGCATCACCATAGGCAGGAGCAGTTTTGTCGTCGCTTCCTCACTGAGTTTTCTGGCATTCTGTATCCGCAGTTCTTCCGCCTGGACAGACTTCTTCCTTTAATTGCTGTAAAAAGCGTAGAACTGCCCTTTTTTCAGATTTTGCGTCAGGAATGTGCTTAAACGGACATATTCCTGACTCCTGTCCTTTTCCCAAAGTTCTCATGCTGCCCCTTCCGGCACTCCCATATGTATCTCTCCGGGTTGCTATCAGCATTTCTCAAAGCTTCCTTGGCAACGTCCCCCTCGTTTTCTTTTCCTTCTCGTAATCTTCTGCAACCCGGCAAAACGCAGACCGGACCGTCAATCCCGCTTCCAGATACAGTGTCAGCTTTTTGCAGGATTTCCGGATAGCTTCTACGTTCCTCCCGCTTTTTCTTTCTCCACCAGATCATGCAGGTCTTTGTCCTGGAAGAAAAAGACTGCCGCCGCCAACAACAGAGCCCCGCCAGAATCTTCCATCCAGTCTCCGGAATATCTTCTTCCCAGGAAATTTTTCTGCCCTCAATTTCTGTGGGCAGCTGGATTTTTTTCACTTTCCGGATCTTCCTCCTGCGCCCGCTGCAGTGCAATTCCGACAACTTGCTTTTTCTCTTTCCTGTGGGGTCTCATTCCTTTTTACGACTGTTACCTTAACCGTTGTCTCTCTGAAAATTCCGTATTGTATCTCCGCTCTCAACAATACAGGCACATCCTCCTGCCGGGATGTATCTGTCCATTCTCTTCAACAGCTTCCGTAGAATTGCTTTTCCAGTTCACCAGAAACGGGTATCCTTCATACGTTTCCGATAAATCCAGATTCTCTCTGATCTCATCGGGAGAATCATTTTTCTCCAGGATCAACTGAGGCAGTTCTCTCCCAAACTGCTCGTACAAATTCTCCAATTCGCTTTGGCTATACTTGCGAGGCATCACTTCCATCTGGAAAGAATATCTCTCGCCGTCCTCCACCTGTCCGGTGATGCTGTATTCCCGACTGCCCTCTTCCCCAGATCCCCGATACACCCATTGATTCTGCAGGATATGACTTTCCCGACTGCTGTAATGCATTGTAATGGCAAGCATTATCCCTGCGATCAATATGACTGCAGAAAGTGTCAGCTTTGTCACATAATAGTCTGTCACACACTCCTGCGGATTTTCTCCCGGGTGCATACGATTCAGATCCGCTTGCACCTTATCTCTTCCAGGTATCGGAATTCTCCACAAATGTAGCTTTTTATAGCAGACCATCGTCACCTTATAGAAAAAAACGCAGGATGCCTTTCTTACCTATCATCTCTTTCTACAGTTCCTCCTCGATCCGATCCAGTATCTTCTCACCCAGCAGATATGCTCCTGCATAGACTGCAAGACAGAGTGTCATCACTATGATACCCATTCCATTATGGTAGAGCGTTCCAAAATATCCCGGATAAGCGGCTGCGATATAGAGAGAAATTCCAAACGGCATGATCTCCATCACGTTCTGTTCCAGTCTTCTCCCTGTAACATGGTCAGCATCTCCTGCATGGTTTCCACTTTATTACTGATCACCTCTGCTGTAGTCCGTATGATCTGCGTGACATTTCCACCGCCTCTCTTGGCAATGTTCAAAATAGCGGAAAATTGCTCAATTTCCTCAATGCCACTCCGGTCTGCCAGATCACTGATCAACTCTTCCAGCGTGATATTCAGTATCATTCCTCTGCGGATCAGTTCCAGTTCCCGGTACATGGCGGAATGTTCACCATACAACATTCGTATATCCTCCCGGCTTTCCAGAAAAGCATTTTCCAACGCATATCCGCTTCTCAGAGAATTTGCCACAGACAAGATGCATTCCTTGAATTGCATGGTCAGTTCCTGTCTGTTCTTCCGACACTGTCTGTTGACGCACCTGCGAAAATAGAGAATCCCCAGAGGGAACAATAGCGGAACCGCCCAGATAGAGCGATAGAAAAACCAGGCAAAAAATATAACTACCCCTGATGTCTGTGCCAGCAGCCGTATGCAATCTCCCCGCTTCTGAAAAACCTTATGATAATCCTGCTGCCTTAAGCTTTCCTTCATGAAGTAATTCTCCTTTTCTCCGCAGCCTGCCGACCACTTTTCCTTCACTGTTTTCCCCCAGCTCTTCAAACTGATACAAAGGATTCAGGCGTATTTCTCCATTCTCACAACCTACTACCTCCGTGATCTCCAGGACACGTACTCTTATCACGGATCCGCCCCAGATGTACAATAACATCCACTCCCGAGGCGATCTGGTTGCGAATAGCCGTCAGCGGAAGATCCATTCCCATCAGGACCATATTTTCCAGTCTTGCCAGCATATCCGTGGCACTGTTGGCATGCCCGGTGGACATACTCCCATCATGGCCGGTGTTCATGCATTGCAGCATATCGATAGCCTCCGGTCCCCGGACCTCTCCTACAATGATCCGGTCCGGCCGCATCCGCAGAGACGAACGGATCAGTTCCCGGATTCCGATTTCTCTGCATCCTTCGGTATTGCCGTTACGAGTCTCTAAACGAACCAGATTCGGAAGACCCTGCAGCTGTAGTTCCGCACTGTCTTCTATGGTGATCACCCGCTCTTCCGCCGAAATATAGCCGGACAGAACATTTAGGAATGTTGTCTTACCGCTTCCCGTTCCTCCACTGACAAAAATGTTGTAGCCCGCCTTCACCAGTGTCTCCAGGAACTGGGCTGCCTCCAGCGAAATGGTTTCCAGACCGATCAGCTTCTGCATGGTGACAGGCTTGTCCGGGAATCTCCGGATCGTGACGATCGGACCATTCAGAGCAATGGGATTCATGACAATATTTACTCTGGAACCATTATTCAACCGGGCATCTACGATGGGTGACGCTTCATTGACCACGCGATTACACCCCGCCACAATCTGCTGAATGACATCCTGTAATTTTTCCACGGAATCAAAGGCTCGATCCAGTTCCCGCAGTTGTCCATCCTGTTCTACAAAAATGTGATCCATGCCGTTGATCATGATCTCTGTAACAGAGCTGTCCTCCACAAAAATCTGCAGAATATCCAGTCTTCTCAGGGAATCAAACAATTCCTTACGCAGACGTCTCCGCAATTCTACCGGGCATAACTCCAGACTTTCCTGCTCCATCAGTACTTCATCGATCGTATCCTCCACTTCTTCATCCGTATAATCTCTTCCATAATCCAGTCTTTCCTGTACCATCTGACGAAGTTTTCTTCTCTGCTCTAAATAATCCATTTGTCCTTCTCCTATTCTACTCTTCCAATGTCTCTATTTCTTTTCTCACATAATCTGCCAGTTCCCCTCTGGTATACTGTTCCATTTCCACGGGAAGTCGCTGAAAGTATGGCAAATTCAGCTTTCTGGTCTTCCCCTTTACTTCCTCTTTCTCGCATAGTGACAATAGCTGTTCATATTGATCCAGTTTACACTGTGACATCTTGTCCTCTGGTCAGCGTAAATACTTTTGATACACATCTGCAGAACATCCAACAGCCCCTGTATGCTTTCACTCAGATCCAGAATGACATATTCGTATTTTCCCAGCTCCTCGATCCTCTGGAACAGACTTCTCCATTCTTCCCAGGTGATCCCCAACAGGTTCTGTCCGTTCGGCATGGGTGGAATATAATCCAGATTGCCTTTTCTCTGAATGACCGTCTGCATGCGAAGAGGAAATTTTCCTTCATCTCCTGCTAAAAAATAGAGCAGATCTGCCAGATCCCGATTCTGTCTCTCCGGAAGCAATTCTATGATCCCCACATAATGTTCGAAATTCAGATACAGCGTGGGATGTTTTTCTGCCATCAGCTGTGCGAAAGTCAATGCGAACGTACTTTGAAGGCATCTGTGAACCGGAGAGTACATTCCGATAAAACGGGTCTTATATTCCGCACATAACAGCGGCATCCGTATCCCCGTCGTCTCTACATACAACGCCAACAGTTCCTTCCACACCTGTCCCGCTTCCTGATATTTGTTAATATTGGGAAACTGATGAAAGCGGAGAGTTCCGCTCTCATTTAAAATTGCCTGACATGTCGGCTGTAATGTGTTCAATGCCTCCTCACAGGAGGATTCCGCCACCACCAGCATTGTTACCTCCCCGCTTTTCTCTCCCGCCAACAGTTCTTCCGCTCTGGTATAAGTATGGATCTGCCAGGGCAATTCCTTTTGCCTCTTCAGGTATTCTGAAAAAAGCCGCGCGTATTCTTCCTCCCGGTCATACAGAACCAGAACCGGTTCCTTTTGTTCCATCAATACATTTCCTCCCATATACATCAATGCACTGCAGAACACCGGTCCCGCCATGCAAATCCCTGCTCCGGCACCTTCCCGTTCTCCGGCAAAATAAAGTTTCCATCTTCCACACCGGAATACGTCCCATAAGTACTCTCCCAAATAGTACAAACGGTCTTTCATATTGCGTTCCAGATACATTTTGAAAAGTGCAATTACTGCTGCAATCATGAGCGCGAAAAACAGAAAATAAAGTACTTTATTCCAGGGAAAAAAAACCGGCACAGACTCCCAACATCTTAACATCACCGGCTCCTATGGCTCCGATCCAAAAAACAAAATAAAGTAATATCGTTGTCAGTAATGCACTTGCCAGATATTCCAAAACGCCTTTGTGCCCGCCGCTGATCAACCGATACCCCAGGCCTGCAAACATGCAGCATACGATCAGCCAATTGGGTATCCTGTGCGTTTTGTAATCAAAACAGCAAGCTATTGCCAAAAAGTATACATAATACCCCAAATATCTCATCTCCTTCTCCTGATTTCACATTATTTTCCTGCGTATAGTCCCTGTCGTCACCTTCCTCCCAACTATTCAAAATCAGTCTTCTGGTAATGCGGGATGAATCTATCCCAAAATAGAAATTCTAAAAAGATCTTATAAGATGCTCTGAACAACCATCGCGATTGGTTGTAAGATGAATTATAAATGCTCACTTTCCGTCTGGCAATACCTTTTTTCGTAAAAAGATAAACTTTTAGTACATTTTTAACAAACAGAATTGTTTCTCATATTTTCAGTCATCCTGAAATACGCTATTTTACACGCTTTCCGTATGTCAAAAACACCTTTTTATAATATTTCATAAATACTTAGTCCGTACAGCATCACAATGCCCGGAATTCCAAGGATTCCCGTTGTCAAAATACTTACTGCATTGATTCCAACCACTGTAGTAAATCCAAGGAAAGTCACACCCATATTAATAAAATAAATGGCAATGGTTCCCCATAATGCCCCGCAATGCAAAATTGAGGAGCCACTCTGCCTTTTTCCCAAAAAGCTTATGAGCAGCAATAATGCCGCCACTGCTATCAGCCATAATAAATTTTCCGGATGTTCCACTGTTGTTCTCGCATTCCCGACAATTCTTTATCCTAATCTATTCCTCTTTCCGTGTAAAAATGTCTTCCGTTTTCCTCCATGTCAGGTATATTTTTCCTTTTTTGTTCCTATACTGTTAGCAGAAAGGACGGTTAATGTTATGAAAATCTTTTTTAGTCAGGCAGATGCCTCCCCGGAAATCATTGAAGAGGATTTCTCTCCCATAGATCTGAAAGAATCCATAAGAAAAACCCGCCAGGCGTTGGAAATCGCCTATGCGGGTTTCGATAATCTTTGGAAAGTGATCTCATTGACAGTTATATTTATGAAATCAATGCGTTACAAAAAAGGTATCAGCATCTCACAGAGCTGGCCGCTCTGCAGCCGGCGGATCAGGAAAAAAATCTATACCAACATTCCCCGATTCGTGCCCTGGTCAGCCATGTTTTCGGTTAACTGGTTCCTGCCGTAAGTCAGTCCGGCATATACTGTCTGAGAATTGTTCATCACCGGGCCGGAAGTATCCTGATCCTGGATCTGCCTGTACGCATCGCAGAGAGGTGCGATCACTTTGCGAATCTCTTCCAATATTGTGCGGTCTCTGCGGACTTCACATACAGCAAGTCTGCGAAGGCAGAACAGGTACAGTCTGGAAAGCTCTCCTGCCGGGCTGTATTCTCTGTGCAGAGAGTTCAGGAGCTCTTTGATACATCCCCTGGCTCTATGAACAGCTTCCGCCAGTCCGGCATCATCTGCTGCCTGCTCTCCGTCTGCCAGATATTGTAAGGTCATTTCATACAGGATCACGATCAACTGCGTGGAATTCGCCTGTGTAATCCGAAGTGTAAATTGTTGTTTGCATTCTTTTGTCATTCTGCCATGCCCTCTTATTCAGAACTTTCCTACTGTAACAACTGCAGTACCTGAGACGGTCTCGTTGGCCTGTGCCAGCATGGAGGTTCCTGCCTGTGCCAGGATCTGATAAGTCGTATAAGAAGTCATTTCTTCCGCCATATCTACATCCATGATACGGGAATATGCGGAAGTCATATTTTCGCTGGTAATATCCAGACTGTTGATCGTAGATTCCAGACGGTTCTGGAATGCCCCCAGTCTGCCTCAGCGAACGGAAGATACATATTTGATGGCGCCGTCTACGCGATCAATGGCATCGTCCGCACCTTCTGCAGTACTGACATCAACATTCTCGATTCCCATATTCTGTAAAGAAACCGCAGGAATATTTACTTCCAGCACCTGATGTTCATTAGCTCCGATCTGTAAGCGCATAGCGCCGATACCTGTGGCATTGATCTTCAGATCCTGAACCGTTGTTCCTGTCTGTGCTCCATTCAAAGTTCCGCTCACATCAAGGCGCATCTCAAATCCGTTTTCTCCGGTGATGGTCAAAAGATCATCCTTCAGTTCAGTCTTCAGTGTCTTCGCATCCGGGAAACCATCTCCGAACGTCACATCTCCGTCCAGCACAATATTGCCGTCCGCATCCTTTGTCAGCGGTATAGACTTTATGGTATATTCTTTTACCGGCACGTCGGTAGAATAGTAGTTCACCTTAACTTCCTGCTTGTTGGTATATCCCTTCAGATCGTACTCCCCATTCAGCAGTTTCTGTCCGTTGAACTCTGTTACGTCAGAAATTCTGGTGATTTCCTCTTTCAGTTGCTTTACTTCATCCTGTACGGTAGCTCGGTCATCATCCGTCATTATACCGTTGGCAGCCTTGACGGAGAGCTCATTGATTCGCTGCAGCATCTCACTGATCTCGGTCATGGCGCCATCTGCAATCTCGATAATGGATACGCCGTCGCTGGCATTCTGGTTTGCCACGGACAGGCCCTCGATCTGGGCATTCATACGTTTGGACATTGCCAGTCCTGCCGGATTATCCTTTGCATGATTGATCTTTAATCCGGAAGAAAGTCTCTCTAATGATTTGGACAGCAGGTCATCATTGGTAGATAAGGCATTGTTGGATAACATTGCCGATACATTGTAATTAATTCTCATGTGTTGTTACTCCTTACTTTCCGCTGCTGTCTGCGACAGCCTGCAGGAATCCTTTTGCCAGGCGGTACAGTTGCGCCGCATCTGCCCGGCTCTCTATTGTTTCTGCATTTTGCGTCTCACCGGCAGCCATCCTTGTCATATCCCGGGAGCTGACAACAGAAAGCTTTTCCGCTTTCCAGTCTGCAGAGGTATCTGTCTGAATCCATTCAAGGAATATATCGGAGGTCTTTTCCAGTTTCGTAACCTCTTCCGGGGTATTTCCTACGAGATAACCTTCGATGTGTTCTCCGTTGACCTGTAAATGCGCTTCCAACTGTTCGTCTCCCGCATCTACCCGGATATCCACAGCCGAGGTCTCTCCGGTTCCCTGCTGTAGGGTAAGATGCACTCCTGCCAGCTGGTCTCCCAGATACATCGGTAGGAAATACTCCCTGCCTGTTCTGAAGATTTCACCAAGGCGCAGCTGTTTGTGTACCAGCTGTAACTGTTTCACATCCAGATGGCTCTCTGCCTGTTCCAGACTGCTCGTCTCTGTCTCCTGTAAAGCATCCTGAAGCATGGTCGGTAATCATCTGCAAAAATTCTGCTGATCCAGCTGTTCCCACAATCCGGAGGCTTCTGTTCCGGCAGGCTCCTCTCCGGTTGCCGCCACAGGTATTTCTTTCTCTTTGTTGTATTTCTTACGATAGCGTTGCAGGTCGCTGAACAGTTTCCGCCGGATCCTCCAGCAGACCTGAGCTGCCAGCAGGTTAGAACTACTGGTATTTACCTCTCCCCTTTCCAACATTTGTGCTGCTCCCGGTTCGGTCTCTACCGCTTCCCGCATCTGCTGCAGACATTCCTGATAATATGCGTCTCTGCTCTCAGTGTCTTCTGACACATCTGTCAATATTTCTTTTGCCATCCCTACAGAAATCTGCTCTGAAATATTGTTCTCCGATAAACGTACTTCCTGTGTCAGTCCGGTATCATCCGACACTTTCCAGTCCATATGGGAGGTTCTTCTGCTCCTGGAAGCTGCCAGGAGTGTGGAAAATTGCAATTCTGCGCCGGTATTTACCACCGCGCCTACTGCGGCACCATCTTCTCTCTCAATCTGGTGTACCATACGATAGATACCAATATAAGCTTTCCGCTCATTCTCCGTGATATCTTTCTTTTGTTCCAGCTGATACAGGAAACGGCTGTAGTCCTCCGCCTCTTCCTCATAACTCTGAGGATTTTCGGCAAAATAGGACTCCAGTTCCCCAAAAGTCTTCTCCAACGGATTTACGCCGTCCCGGATCATCTGCAATACATTCTTCGGTGTCAGTTTCTCAATCACTGCAGTGACCTGTTTGTCTGCTTCTTTGACTCTTTCGATATTTTCTGCAGTAATCTCCATCCGGTTATACGCGAGGATGCGGACCGACCGCTGGTTCTCCGGTGTTTTATCCAATGACATATCTGTCAGAATGTCATCTACATTGGAAAATGCCTTGCGGATGCTGTCCCCCAGATCTCTTCTGGGGGCTGTCATCAGTGTCTCATAACGTTCATTTGCTTCTGTATAGGCCGTCTGCAACGCCTTACCTTCGCTGTGAAATTCTGCCACGGTCTCCTGAGAAACTTTCTGTTTCAGGCTATAGGGTCCCAACACGCTGACCGGCAGTCCCGGCAGTTCGTTTGTCACCTGTACGGTCTGTGTATAGATCTCATATTTTGCCACGGCATCCGCATCGTTGGGGAAATACTTATCCGCAACTTCTGCCTCCGCTCTACGCAGTGCTTCGATCAGCGCTGCTCCATAGGGGCCGTATCAATGGAAAAATCACTCTGTAAGAGTTTCACATTCACTTCCGCTGTCATGCGCAGCCGGATCTCTTCCAGTTGTTTTCTGGCCGCCAGATTCTCCGCCGTGACATCCCATTTTGCATCCGAGAACCAGTCCTGTACCATTTCTGTGGCTTTCTCGTATATATTTTCCTGCCGTGCCAGATTCGCATGAACAGGGGATTTCCCCTCCGCGAGTGCCGATGCCGCTGCCTGTGCAAAAGCATCCTCACTGACGGGATAGTCAATCGTATCCAGTTCTGCCAGCTGCTGCAGGGTATCCGTTGTCAGCGGCAAACCTGCTCCCACCACCAGCCACTGCGCTTTCTGGCGGTTCTCATCATTGACCGGCAGGCCGGCATCCGTGATCACCTTATCCATCTGGTCCTGCAATTTCCTGCGGTACGGTATTCTTGCTGTACTTTCGCACCGCTGTTCTCTGCCACATACAAGTTCCAGATCTCCGGCTCCAATCCATTATCTACAAGATACCCGCCCTCGCCTTCCTGGGGCTGCTGAGAAGATGCCAGCTCCCAGGCGGTTTTTAATTCATCTACATTTTCAGGAGTCAGAGGTATATCCGTTGCCCGGAACTGTTCTTCAATACTTTGTGCCAGTGTATCGCTGCCCACAGCTGCCGCCAGGGTGTCCAGATCTATGTCGTCCGTGTATCCGGCAATGTTCTGTCCGGGAACGCACCAGTTCTGCCTTTGATCCTGTCCACGATGGTAACTGCGGTATCCTGATCCAGTTCTCTGGGGTTCAAATCCGTCCTCACAAGCCTTCGCATAATCCTGGGACATAGTATGTGACAGTAGTGTCATGTAATCCTGCTGTAATGCCACATTGGTGTTCCCGGCATCCTGCTGTAGTTCAATCAGGGATTTTCCCTTATTATTCTCTTCATTTCCCACAGGCATTGGGATCTGCCCACTCTCGTATACGGCTCCAAAGTATTTGCATTCACTTTTTTTATTGCTGTATTTTTCTCTGCCCCAGGTATTTTTTTTTCTCCGTCTGGATACTTTCTGTTCTATTTTCTTATCAGTTACCGTCTGATTCTGAAATGTTATCTTCACGCTTGTCGTCCTTCCTGGTAATAACTCTTGAAAATAACTATTCAGAGACTCATTCGCAAAATCGCTCTTTCAGAGCTTTCCTTTTGCCCATTGAGGCTATATCGCCCTATAAATATCACTAAATCACTCTTACGAATACAAGCATTCAAAGAGGCCTTAGTGATATTTACATGTCTCTGAATAGTTAAGAAAAAGATGAGTGCACCTTTGGTCACACTCATCTTTTATTTCTGGTCGTTTCTTATAATTTCTTAACCGCACTTAGAACAGAAATACAGCAGCTCCATAAAGGGGCAGATCAAAGCTGATAGAATAATCCTTGTCAATGGTAAGGCTTTTTTCTCTGCCATGATCTCCATCATGAGACAGCACCAGAATGTATTTTTCAGAGTTGTTATAACTCATGGCGAAGGTCATCTTGTGATGATTATTTTTGCGGAAATACGGGTCTAAGGACATATAATCCAAGAAATCATGCATCCATCCCATATTCCATTTGTATGTGAAATTCAATCCGCCCTTGTCTGCCGGTCCGGTTACCATCGGCCATGCGGTAGATTCCTCTGCAATCATGACAGTACCGTGATTTCTTCCAGTGATTAAGGTATTGATATGGCGGAAGAATTCGATGGCTTCTAAGTTCTTGTTCTCGCCATATTTATTGGCAATCCACTGTCCTTCCTTCTTGCCATAGTCAAGATATAACATGGATGCCACCGCATCTACACGGAGTCCGCATATTCATATAACGGGCAGCCATCAAAAAGTCAGCCAGTCCATGGGCATCCTTCAGGAATGTGCCGGTACCCAGTCCAGAATCACGCCGATGCCCAAAGGATCGGCTTTGTAGAGCTTTCTGCCATCCTTGCATGGATCGGAACATACATCTGATCTCTTCACGCCGGGAATGAACAGCCCCCAGATACCGCCTTCTCCCAGCTTCTGCATGGGATGGGATTCCTCATTCCATTCATTGAATGTGCCAATGACATTCACCTGTGCTGCATTTGGTGCCCATACTCCGAAATAGACTCCCTGCACGCCGTCTTCCACCGACAGATGTGCACCCAGTTTTTTGTAAATATCATAATGGTCCCCTGGGCAAAAGATACTGATCTGCTTCGGAATAAATACCTTCTCCTTCCGTCATGACCGCGCCTCCCATACAAAAGTCTTTCTCGGTGAGGATGATCATATCCTCATCGTCATATCTCTTGGCGAACAGTACATCGAAGAAATGCTTCAATGTCTTTTTATTTGCATGATTGATTGCTTCATCCACAATCTGCTTCACATCCACTACTGTAACCACATGATCTATCGTCTGCATATCTTCGATTCTGGTATGTAATGCCAGCTCTCCGAGTTCGTCAATAGAGTATTCCATCTCCCGTGCATACTGTTTGCCGAATGCCACCAGTGTGTTATTGCTGAGGGCTTCCACATCCATTCGTGCGGTAAAGCACTCTCTCAATTTTTCATGTTTCTCGAGGAATTTATCAATATCCCTCTTCGTATCTTCCAGAATAATTACGATTCCCTGACTCTCCTGCTGCAATGCCTTGTGAAGTACATTTGCCGTAGCATCGTTCATTTCGGATGCCTTGCAAATGATCAGCGCGCCGTTTTTCAGCTTGGATAAGGTATCTGCAGTATCCTTTTTATTCAATGCATGTCCAGAGATCTTTTTGCCACTTTTCGGAGAAATTGCTGTCGGTTGCCTGAATTCCTCTACCCAGCGGATCGTATCTCGGCATCCAGTGATGACCATGTGAACGTGCCATGCTCCCTTGGTTCCCTTCTCAATGTTCCGGATCCAGCGCAATTCGATCTGTTCTTTCTTGTATCTTGTCCTTAGCTTGCTTATCAGATTCGTGAAATCCTTCTTTGCTTTCGCCATGTCCGGAGGTCTTGCCTCAACTCTGTACGTCAACGTCGGGAAGTAGTCCCCCTTTCCAAAGTACTCCAACAATCTATGTCTGGCTGTCTCCGCCTTATTCATGGCGTTCACTACTGCCATCTGCTCCGGTGTAGGCTTTCTCTTCTTTTCTCTTGGCAGTCCCCCTTGCTCCATACCTGCCATCATGGTATTCCTTCACCTCCAGGATGTCTCCTTTCCGGAAGGTGTGTGTTACTCTCTTCGTTGCCATCGTATACCTCTATCTTTAATATCTTAATCGAGTATTAAAATGGGGCAGAACCCCCATTTTTTCTTGACTTCCTGCCCCACAGATGTTAAGATAATAATGTCTTTAATATCTGCGAGACAAAAAGTCTTGCATTCAACACTTCCGTTACCTCCGGAAGTGTTATTTTTTTATCTGTTTTCCAGTGTCCTTGCGATCGAATTCAGCGCATAGAAGCTTGTTGATACAGCCAGTCCGATCAGGACGCGCTCCAGCGTTGACTCCGGTGCTTTGACCGATATGGAATATGTAATTGCTGCTCGGAAGCATAGAAGAGTCCAACAAGCATTCCAACGCCTGTGATAAACCTTGTTCTCCACAGGCTCATTCTAATT